>Ga0078972_1003971_pt1 | contig 42394 bp, 45 predicted proteins | sample YelNatPaOPGAMG01_FD_67568 | JGI IMG/M metagenome (GOLD analysis project Ga0078972, IMG submission 67568) | Hot spring thermophilic microbial communities from Obsidian Pool, Yellowstone National Park, USA - OP-RAMG-01 (SPADES assembly) (version 2) | ecosystem: Environmental > Aquatic > Thermal...
GTAGATCCTATAACGGGCGAGGGGATATACTACGCAGTTAAAACTGGTCAGATGTCAGCCGAGGCTATTTTGATGTCTGAAAAAAATAAACTTTTTGCTGAGGTTAACTATAACTCTTTGATTCAAAATATAGTTTCTAATTTAAAAAGAAGAAGGATATACAGGAATCTTATTTTTGGTACAAGATTTAGGTTTATCATAAAATTTTTCCTCTTGATTATATTGTTCTTGTTTAAGGATAGACTGTTAAAGTTCATCCATGAATAAGTGTGATAATAAGAATTTCAAGACTATGGCACACAAAGCTTGCAGGGGCGGAGTTTTGAACGGATTTAAGCCCTTGACTGAAGAAGATATTGAGAAGATATATAGGATGTGCTTGTAAAACTCACAAAGAGCCCCACTTCTAAAAATAATCTTAGAGGCGGGGCTTTATAATTTAATAGTTTAATACTACATTTGCTCCCAATATTTCTTTGATTGCCTTTCCTGCTTTTGTTAGTTCACAGCCTTCTACTATCATTTCTTTTGTAATATTTCTTTCTTCGCAACAAGGGATGCAGAGGAATATTCTTCCGCCGTTTGAAAGAAACGTTTCTACATGTTTTTTTATCGGGTCATGTCCTGGTGCTTTTATGTGTTCGTAAACTCCCTTTGTTACTGTATATACTCCATCTGCCTGGAGGCAAACTATAACCTCAGCGTCCATTGCAAGTGCTGCATTAGCCATAACGTATGCAAGGGTTGCCTTTTCAGGATTTTCTGGTCCAGTGGTTGACATAATTATTACTTTTTCTTTTTTTTCTTCGCTCATCTTATAGTGTCCTCCTTAATTTAACTTAGAATTGTTTACAAAAATATTTATTTTAGAATTTAATAGTTTAATGTGGTTTTTGCTTCTAATATGGCTTTCATTGCTTTGCCAGACTTAGCCATTTCGCAACCTTCAAGGATTTGATCTTGGGATATGTCTCTTTCCTGACAGCAGGGGATACAAACATAGAATTTCCCCCCGTTTGAAAGAAACGTTTCTACGTGTTTTTTTATTGGATCATGTCCTGGTGCTTTTATGTGTTCGTAAACTCCTTTTGTTACTGTGTATACCCCATTTGATTGAAGAACCATTAGAACCTCAGCGTCCATTGCAAGTGCTGCATTAGCCATAACGTATGCAAGGGTTGCCTTTTCAGGGTTTTCTGGTCCACTTGATAAAGTGATGACTATCTTTTCGCTCATTTATTCCCTCCTCGTAATATTTTTTTATAAATATGACTTAACTAAAATTTCAGAAAGATCTAGAAAATTATCCTTTAAAGGCGTACTCTCTTTTAGATTTAAAAGACAAATAGGGCACATTGTAACTACTGTATTTGAGCAGGACAATAAATCGTTTGCTCTTTTGGCTGCTATTTCTTTTGCCTTTTTTGGGAAAAGTGACTCGATTGGACCGCCGCAACAGTGAGTGAGCTTTCTTGAAAGTTCTGGTTCTACATAATTTATTCCTGCATTATTTAGAAGGGTTCTCGGCTCTTCTATTACTTCTTCGTATCTGGCGAGAACACATGAATCGTGAATAGCTACTGTCATATCTAATTTGTTTTGAGGTTTAATTTTTTTCTCGAATAACACTTCAATATAGTGTTTTACGTTATAATCAAATTCTGGCAGGATTTTTTTGTAAACATTTCTTAACATATGAGTGGTGTGAGGGTCAACAGTAATTATATTTTTTACATTATTGTTTTTAAGAATTTTGTTAAGCATTTTTGCCTGATTTATTAGTGGCTCTTCTATGCCGTTATCGTATAGAAGTGTACCAACATAAAGCTCATCTTCATACAGATATCCAGCATCTACACCTGCATATTTTAAAAGTTTATAAATATTTTTAAGACAACTATTTGCCCTTTCTTCTTCGTTTTTATCAGGTTTTACTGCATATTTTGACATTGAAGAGAGGTCAACAAACTTGTTAACAAATCTGCCCAAAGGTGCTAAGTTCATCAAGGACGATTCTTCAAGGTTTTCGTATAGACTTGTTGCTGATTTAGTTATAGGCATCAGTTGATACATATGGCCTGTGTAGATTATCGTTTCTGTGCCCTTCTTTATGTTTAAATCCCTTGCCCATGAGGTTAAGCTTTCTTTGGAAACGCTAAATACAGTTTTTCTCTTTTCAAAATTATCATTAAGAATTCCTAATACAACTCCTACTTTGCTCATCTTCTTCACACTCCAAGCTTGCTCTTGGCAAGATAGTTTCTGATAAATCTTATGTTTTCTGTTATATTCACTTCATGAGGACACTGCTCTTCGCACATTCTACATAAAAGACATGAAAATATTTGATCTGTGTTCTCAAGAATCTTTTCTTCGTCTCCTAAAAGGACATATCTAAAAAGTTTTCTGGGTAAAATGTCAAAACCCACTGGACAAAGTGCTGAGCAAGTTCCACAATTGAAACATACAGATGCGTTAAAATTCTCATTAATTTTAATTTTATCTATTAAACCAGAATTAACCTTTATCATATTATTTCTCCTTGAGAGCGTATTTATAGTAATCATCACGTCTCTTTTTTGGGAGCTCTTCCACAAGGTTGTACCTTCTCATTGCCATTAGGTGCATAGTGACTTCATAGCTGGGTATATTTAATTCTTTTGAAATTTCTGGGATTGTTTTGGGTCCGCTTTTGAGTAAAGAGGCTATCTTTTCGTGAAAAAACATTTCGCTTTTTATAACCTGTATAGGTGGCCTAATTGATTTTTTTAACATTATTTTGCCTCCAAAAGCATAGAGTTTATCATGGAATTTATCTGAGAATGGGTATAACCTAGAACCTCGAGGGCATCTTCAGGACAATCTGGAACGCAGCCACCGCACCCCTTGCAAATAGCTGGGTTTACATTTGCTACTAATTTATCATTCTTAGTTATGAAGGATATCGCTTCGTATGGACATGAGCCTTCACAAAGCTTGCAGCCAGTGCACCTTTCTTCAATTACATGCGCAACAGTTGGCTCTATATCTACATACCCCTTAATAAGAAGAGATGCCGTCTTTGATGCAGCAGCCATTGAGCTTGCTACGCTTTCTGCGATATTTTTTGGTCCTTGTGATGTCCCTGCTATAAATATTCCGTCTATTACAGTTTCTACTGGTCTAAGTTTTGGATGTATCTCGTTATAAAATTTATCTTTGCCAATAGGAGTTTTTAGGATATCGTTTAGTTCTAGATTCTCATTTGCTACCATGCCATTTACTAGTACCAGTAAGTCACATGGAATTAGAATTTCTTCCTTTGCTATTAATTTATCCTTTAATAAGATTTTAATTCTTTCGCCTTTAAGGCTTATGTCTGGAGGGCTTTCTTCATCATATTTAAAATAAAGAGCTCCTCGTCTAAGATTTTCCTCATAGTATTCTTCATACTTACCGTAGGTTCTTATATCTCTATAAATGTGATACTGCTTCAATTTGGGGTCAATATCGAAGGCTAAGAGGGATGCAAAATTTACAGCGCTGCAACAGTACCTTGAACAATATTTGTTACCGTTTTCTTTAGTAGTCTCTCTAGATCCAACGCAGTAAATATAAGCTATTTCTCTAATCTTTTGTCCATTGAAAATTAGCTCGTCTTTTTTTAAACTATCTGATAATAATTTCTTAAAGTCGACTAATGTTATTACGTTTGGATGTCCGTAACCAAATTCATCCTTTTGTGGAGTATACGGCCTAAAACCTGTTGTAAGAATTATTGAACCAACGTTTAGGGTTAACCTTTCCTCTTTTGACACTATCTCGCATTCAAAATTGCCAACACTTCCTTGTTTTTTTGTTAATCTTGCATTTGTGTAGATCTTTATGTTATCTCTCTTTTTAATTTCATTTGCGAGCTCATCTATTAATTCATATCCGTTTTTCTTATCAGGAAAGACCAGCCCTATATCGTTTAGATTTCCTCCTATTTTTGATTCCTTTTCTATTACATGAGCAAAAATTCCCATTTCAGAGAGCGCTAAAGCACATCTTAATCCAGATATACCACCCCCAATTATTAGAGCCTGATTTACAGTATTTACCCTTAAGGGTGTCAAGGGAATCGAATTTCTAGTCTTTGCTATACCTGCTCTGACCAAATCAATTGCTTTTTCAGTAGCAAGTTCTTTATTGTGAGTGTGAGCCCATGAGCATTGCTCTCTGATATTTACCTGAGTATACTGATAGGGATTTAGCCCAGCCCTCTGTGCCATATTTTGAAAAGTTTTTAAGTGAAGCTTTGGAGAGCACGAAGCTATTACGATTCCATCAAGGTTTTTTTCTTTTATGGCTTCTATCATTTCTGTTTGAGCGCTATCAGAGCACGTAAACATATTAGTTTTTGCATACGCAACGCCCTCATCGTTTGCTACTGCATCTTTTACTCTTTCTACGTCTACATAATCTGATATGTTGCCGCCACAATAACATATAAAAACTCCAATTCTATTGCTCATAGCCCCCTCCTCATTTTAGTAATATATCCAGCTGCTTGAGCTGCAGCAGCTCCTGCGTGTATGACAGAATCGGGGATATCCTTTATAGAGGCAGATGTTCCTGCTACAAATATTCCATCTATTGATGTTTTGGCAGGTTCTACGTTTTCGTCTATTTCTTTAACGAACATGTGCTCGTCAGACTCAAGCTTTAGTTCTTTGAATGGGTCAAAGGCAGATGAATTTGAGAGCAATCCAACTGACAGTATTACCAAATCATGATTTGCAACCTTTACATGGCCGTCTTCCTCGATATCCTCATAAAATAGATTAAGGTTGTTTTCTTCGTCTTCTTCTATTCGTGCTACTTTTCCCTTTACGAACCTTATCCCCATTTCTTTCGCCTGGTTATAAAACTCTTCATATCCCTTTCCGAAGGCTCTTATATCGATGTAATAAATTGTTAAATCTGCTGTAGGTAAAGCACCCATTATAAGTTGTGCCTGTTTCAAAGAGTACATGCAACAAACTCTTGAACATATATTGTTGTTTATTTTTCTGTCACGAGAGCCCACGCACAAGATCATAGCAATGTTTGATGGTACCTTTCCGTCTGACGGTCTTATTACAGCGTTGTATGGCCTGGTTGGAGCAAGTATTCTATCCATTTGCATGGCATCTATGACATTTGGAAATCTACCAAAACCAAATATTTCCTTTTTGCTTGCGTTAAACAATTTGAATCCTGTAGAAACAATTACAGTATCTACTTTTACTTCATATCTTACGTCTCTAATTGAAAAGTCTATTGCGTTAGCAGGACAAATGTTCACGCACTGGTGGCATTCGCTGCATCCACCACAGTCTAGGCAACCTGTAGCATATCTTTTTACATCTTCTTCAGGTATTGTTTGCTCTATTTCTTCAAAATTAAGCTCTTTAGTTCTTAAATGAGGCAAAAACTTCATGTGCTTTGGAAAGTTCGAATTATAGCGTTCCTTTATTTCATTTGGCTTTACAGCAGGTAGTCTGTCATCAAATTTCGCTGAATTTAAATCTATGTTCTTCAAGAATAGATCTACATAAAAGGCAGCCTTTTTGGCAGTTGAAATAGCCTTTAGAATGTTTGAATGTCCATGAACGACATCTCCACAAGCGAATACCCAGGGTATTTGGGTCTGTTGAAATTCGTTTGCCTTCAATGAAGTTGACTCTAATTCTGATTTATCTAAAAATGACAAGTTGGGTTTTGGATCTGCTGAATAGACTATAATATCTACATTCTCTAATTTGTCGAGTTGTGAGTTAAGAACTAGTTTTGCTCCCTCATTTATGGCGTCATCAATTTCTTTCTTTGATGCACTCATGTCAATTCTATCTTTTTCAAAATGAATAGAAACATTTGCCTTGTATCTAAGAGCTACCCTGGCACAGTGCATTGCAATATTGTTCCCACCAATTACTACGACATTTTTGAACTCTAAATTCTTGTGAAGATCGCTGTTTTCTAAAAATTTTATTGCATCTATGACGTTCTTTTGCTTTAAGGATTCAGGATAATCACTTTCCTCATACCTAGTACCTGTTGACAATAAAACTACATCAAATCCGTCATCTTTTAATTCTTTCAGAGAGGATACCTTGGTGTTAAGTTTTACTTCAACATTCTGATATGATGTTATCTCTTCAATATCTCTTTCTAAAAGGCTTTTGGGAAGTAGATAATCCGGTATTAATCGAAGTTTACCTCCCAATTCATTTGAGGATTCAAAAATAGTAATCCTGTAGCCCCTTTTTGCAAGATAATATGCTGCGCTAAGACCTGATGGGCCAGAGCCAACAATTGCAACCCTTTTATCTGATAGATTTTTCGGTTCTACCTTTTGGGGTGTAGGAAAGTTTTCAAAATGTTTGTCAGCAATATACCTTTTGATATTTCTAATAGGGATAGATCCTTCTAATTGATTTCTGGTACATCTTTTTTCGCACGGAGCAGAGCAAATCCTGCTAAGAGTTCCAACCAAAGGAGAGTCTTCAAGATGTAATTGATATGCTTCTTCGAATTTTCCAGATCTTGATAGTGAAACTAACCCGTGAGCTTTTACGCCAACAGGACAGACAAAGGTGCATGGAGATGTGCCAAATCTTTCTATTACAGCTTTCTTTGGCACTGCTTGAGGAAATGCGATGTATGCTGCCCTTCTTGGTACCAGGTCACAATTGAACTGATCTAGTAGGGGGACAGTGCAAGCTAGTTCACACTGTCCACAACCTGTACACTTTGATGGGTCTACAAAAGAAGCTCTTTTAAGTACTTTGGCGACAAACGAATTGTTTTCTCTTTTTATCTCTTCAACTTCGCTGTAATTTAATATCGTAATATTTTTGTGAGCTGCTGTAGCAGCCATTTTAGGAGTAGATATACAACTGGAACAGTCGAGAGTAGGGAATACTTTGCTAAGCAATATCATCTTGCCGCCTATGCTAGACTCCTTTTCTACAAGAAGAACTTTGAACCCCATATCGGCAAGCAAGATGGATGATTCCATTCCAGCAATTCCCCCACCAATAACTAAAGCGTCAAATTTTTTATAGTCACTCACCGTTAACTCCTTGTAATCATTAATTAATTTAACTCACTTAGTGCTTTATGAAACTTTTTGATATGCAAGACAAAGGATTCAGCACAAACTGAGCATATTGCAGCCATCTTTACTCTTCTGGGATCGAGGTTATTGGCTGTAAGGAGTTCTTGAGATTTTTCAACTATTTTTGCGGTTCTATCGGTGCAATCTGTTAAATATGGACAATCTGTACCATCTGCAGCTATAAATACACCGTCAAAACCGCTTTTTATGGCATTTAAAATCCATTTTGGACTTATACCGCTAGAGCATGGTACTGATATCACTTTAACGGATTCCGGATAATCCATGTGTGAGGCACCAGCAAGGTCAATACCCGGATCTGAGATATTATTTGTAGAAAAAACTAAGATCTTTGGGTTATTAGACACCTTATTTTCCTCTTTTCACATAAAGTTTCCAATATCCGGCCTCTTCAACAGTGCCCAGAAATTCGTGTCCAACCTTTTCTGCCCATAACGGTAAATCCTCATTTGTGCCTTCATCGGAGGATAGAACTTCCATAAGTCCACCAATAGGGATAGATACTATTTCTCTTTTAGCTGCAAGTAATGGCCCTGGACAGGCGCTTCCTCTTGCATCTACTGTTTTGTCTACTTTCAAATTTTTTAAATCTAAACTCATTTCAAACCTCCTGAAATTTAATTTATTTTTTTACTTTAAAACAGAGAAAATTGCTTTCTAAACTCATCTCTTTTGCAAAATTGCCGTGCTTTTTCATAATTTCGTAAAGAATTTGTCTGATTAGGTTACAAGCATCTCCAAGCCTTTTGTCTGAAAGCGAATAATAAATTGTTTTGCCTTCTTTTCTTGTACTAACTAAGTTGTGTGATCTGAGTAAGGCTAAGTGTTGACTTACTGTAGAAGGTCTTGCATCGATTGTTTTTGAAATTTCCGTTACGCTTGCCTCCCCTTCAGTAAGCATTGCTATAATCATTAGCCTTTTTGGATTAGAAAGGCTTTTGCAAAGCTCTGCATGCGCTTCGAATAGCTGAAGTAGGTTGACTTTTTTCACCTCTTTCATAGTTTTATATATTCGAAAATTCGAAATTAAGTATATACTTTTCTCTTAATTTTGTCAACATCTTTAATTAGAATTTCGATATGTCGTGTTACTTTAAAATAGGAATTGGCGCGCATTATTGACAATAAAATAAATGTTTTTATGACAATAAAGTTTGACATATTCGGTTAAAAAAAATATACTTTAAGATTGTTTTCGTTTGTTTTAATTTAAATCTAATGAAAATGATCTAGCTTTTAAAAAGCTTTTAAATGGGACTAAGGGTTAAGGGCTATAACTAGGGAGGTCAAGAAGAGAGAAAGATTTCTAAGGTAAAAGAAAGCTCTAAGTGGCGTGCCCGACAGGATTCGAACCTGTGACCTTTGGATTCGTAGTCCAACGCTCTATCCAACTGAGCTACGGGCACAACGTATTTGATTATATCATAAATTTTTAACTGTACTAAATTTTTTGAAGTGTGAGGTGGTATTATTGGGTAATCTTTTTAAAAAATTCAGGTTTTGCACCGTTAGACATTTTTTATCGCGTTACAAAAAAGAAATTTGTTACTTTTTCCCCGTTGTTCCTCTAATTGTTGGGGGGTTAATCATTACAAACTGCGCGAGCACAAATCAAGAGAATATTAAGATTGCAAGTCCTGTAGTTCAGGGAACTGCTGTTCAAGCGAGTAGCAAAGTAGCTTCAGATGAGCAGAAATTTTATATTCAGGATTACAGCGTTCAGCCAGGTGACACGCTTGAAGGCATCGCTAAAAAATTTAACGTTAACTATCAAACTATAAAGCTCCTTAACGATATTAGGGATGATAGCTATCTTAAAATTGGTCAAAAATTGAAAATTCCTAACATGAACGGAGTTGTGTATACCGTTCAGCCAGGTGACACTTTAAGTGAGATTTGCGACATTTATGGTGTAAGTGAAGAAAGAATTTTGAAATCCAATAATATACCGAATCCTCAAGAACTTCAAATAGGACAGGATATATTTATACCTGGACTTGATGTGGTATCTGAGGTAGAAAACAAGTGGACATCGAGTGACAACAGCAACAAATACGAACGCGTAGCCCTTGCTTATAGAGGTAGGGGATTTCCTGGAGATTTTATATGGCCTGTAAATGGTCCAATAACATCTGGTTTTGGATGGAGGATTCATCCTATTTTTGGCACTCCAGAATTTCACACTGGAATCGACATAGGAGTTCCTTATGGTACTCCAGTTAGAGCTGCAGATAGAGGTATAGTAACTTATGCTGGTTGGGAACATGGTTATGGTGAAATTGTAACGATTGATCATGGTGATGGTATTAGCACCTCATATTCTCATAATAGTTCTATAGTTGTATCTGTAGGTCAAAGAGTAAGTCAAGGTCAAGTAATTGCTTATGCTGGAAGTACTGGTTGGTCTACCGGTCCGCACGTGCTTTTCGAAGTTAAAGTAGATGGAAGGTATGTAAATCCTTTAAACTATTTGCCTAGGTAATAATTCAAAAAAAAATTTTATAATATTTATTATCTAAAACATAGTTTATAATGATTAAATTACTGTTTGGAGGTATGTACCTTTGAGATATGATGTGATTATTTTAGGAGCTGGACCAGCTGGTTTGTCGGCTGCAGTTTACGCATCAAGGGCTAATCTTTCGACTCTCGTGCTGGGATTGCCAGATGGTTCAAGGGCGTCTTGGGCTCACAAGATTGAAAACTATTTGGGCTTTCCAGAGGGCATTTCGGGAAAAGAATTTAAGGAAAGATCAGTTGCCCAGGCAAAAAAATTTGGGGCGTCTATTGTGGAAGAAGAGGTAATTGCGGCTAATTTTTCCGAGAATGGTGGTTTTTACGTTGAAACTAACAGGGAAAATCGCTTTGAAGGGGATTTCTTAGTCTTGGCTATGGGATTAAGCGTAAAGCCTTCTGGCATAAAAAATGAGGTTGAGTATATTGGCAAAGGTGTTTCATATTGCAGTACCTGTGATGGTTTTTTTTATAAAGACAGACCTGTCGTAGTAATAGGGAACAAGGATCTGGCTGCCAAAGAGGCGTTAGACCTTGTGCCATTTGCTTCAAAAATAACAGTAGTTTCTCATGATAAAAAATTTGACATGTCTGAGAATTTTATAAATAAACTAAAACTAAACAACGTCAACTTAGTCACAGGTAAAGTTCTAGAGGTAGTTGGCGATAATGAAAAGGTTAGTGGCATTTTGCTGGATAATAATGAGATTATAGCTTCTGATGGCGTTTTCTTTGCTTTAGGAAATATGGGTTCTATCGATATAGCAAGGTTTTTAGGTCTTGAAATAGATGAAAAGACAAAGGCGGTTATAGTTGACAGATCAATGAAAACTAATATTCCAGGAATATATGCAGCAGGAGATTGTACAGGAGAGCCATATCAAGTTTCAACTGCTGTAGGAGAGGGCGCTATCGCTGCTCTTGGGATTATCCACGAAATACGTAACAGAAAGGATAGGAAATGATTAAAATGAACAATATTAAGAAAGTTCTTTTGTTTTTAGTATTTTGGAGTTTGTTGTTTGCCAATGCATATGCGGCCTTTGCTCCTGATGGGAATTTAGTTGGAAACAACATACCTGTCAGAGAAGGGCCAGGTACAAATTTTAAGATTATCAAAATAATAAATCAGATTACCCCAATTCAATCGATTGCTAAACAGGGAGACTGGTATAAAGTAAAGTTTCAGGACAACTCAGAGGGATGGGTTATAGGTTATTTTGTAGCGCTTAACAAGGAGGCACCTGGTTCTATAATTACCTTTGATAAGTTGAAGGATATTAAGGCTCTTGGTGTTCAAAATGGGAATGACGTTTGGGCAGCAACGAGTTTTGGAATTTTTTTAATCCAATCTGCATCAAACGCTATACCTTATAATGATGGCTATCCATTAGGATACCAAGTTGAAAAGTTTTATTTTGATAAGGACAACGTTTATGCCCTTTTTCAAAATGGAGAAAATAAAAGGAAACTTATGTATCTGAAGAATAAAAAGTGGGTTGATCTGGATTCAAAATTTGATTACAATACCGTTTTTTATCAAGGCGATTCTTATTTTTGGCTTGGTGGTAAAAATGGCATCGAACTTTGGGATCTTAAAGTACCCAAGCTAGTAGCCTCTTTCCCTGAGAAGGATTATCATGCTTTTAGTTCAGTTCTAAGTATTTATAGGGACTCTAATGACCTATGGGTTGGAACTGAAACAGGTTTGTACAAGATGGATCTTAAAACGAATAAGATTACCCCTTATTCTGAAAAAGATCATATAATAATGGGCGCTTTTACTCTGATCTTGGGCGATAAAGACAAGATTTATGCTGTTTCAAGAGAAACGAATATGTTAGGATTGAACATATCGTGCGCGCTAAATATTTATGATAAGAAATCCCATAAGTGGATCAATTATCTTCCAGCTGATTACCCACCAGGAATAACGTCTTATCCGTGGATAGAAAAGGGAATTGTAACCGATGATGGTGCATGGTTTAGTATATTTCAGGATCAATCCTCTTTCATAACAGGTTATGGAGTAGTGCATTATATTAGAAAAGATAATAAATTTAAAGACTATTATGTCCCAAAGATTTACTCGGACTCTATAGTGGGTTTTGTATATCAAAATGGCAAGGTATTCATGATGACTCCAAAGGGAGTTTTAATATACAACGAATCGACAGGTGATTTTAGTAAACTTACAAAGGCAGATGGTTTACTAGATAACGATATTAAAGCGCTTGCAGTATATGACAACACGCTTTGGATTGGTGGACCTTCTGGAATTACCAGGTATAACTTGGAAAAGTAAACGTTATGCTACTGATTCTAAATGTTTTCTTGTATAAAGGGATTTAGGAGCCTTTCATGAAAATTAGATTAGATTTTATAAAATTTTGCGTTTCAGGCTATGTGGACAACATGAGCGTTCACCCTGTTGTTATTGAGAAATTAGAGTGTTTTCTTTCAGAATTGGTTAGTAAAAAGGAAATTTTGGACTATAACGTTTTGACGCTTTCGAATAAAGTATCGATAATACTGTTGTCTGACGCCGAGAGGTTTAAAGAGAAGGGCGATGTTGATAGTATAGTTTACGGTGCAATAGAAAGTCTAGAGAAATGTGAGTGCAGCTTTGCCTTTGAGAAAGACACTCTTAAACAGTTTAGAAATTTCTCTTTTACAGAGAGAAAGAATGAATCTATATTGATATTTTTTGCTACCAATATTGATGTTAAACTTCATAATATGAGGATTTTAAATTTGTTATTTGATCCTTTTTCAAAGGTTAAAGATTTTTTGTCGAACAGCGATCTTGTGTTTACTATTAATTTAAGATTTGGAGCCCAGGCAAAATCTTACAATCAATTTGAAGAACTCTTTGAGTTGGCAGAAGAAATAAAAAGAACAGGTTCAGACTTTTATATTGAATCTGTCTTATATCAAAATTCACAACCTTTAATGGCATCGTTAGAAGATTCTAGTGTATCAGTATGGAGAGTTTCTAAGCCATATTATCCCTTGAATTTCATTTTGGATATTTTATCTAGAGATATCTTACCTGTTACTTTTTACGATACGTCAAATGTATTCGATTTTCCAAAATCATTGGCTATAGGCTTTAGCGTTCAAAATGGCAAACTCTATGGTCCTCTCGATCTTTTTGACAACTCTTTTTACGATTATTTAAGGACTAAGTTTTATGAAAGAAACTATGAAAATTACAAATATAGGAGGTAATTATAATGCCTTTTTACGAGTATAAATGTGGTGAGTGCAATAATGTTTTTACTCTTTTAAGAAGCGTTGACAAAAAGGATGAGGTAGTAAACTGCCCAAAATGCAATTCCATGAATGTTAAGAGGGTTATCTCAAGACCAATGGTTTCAAGGGTTAAGTCTTCTGATAAAGCGGATAGTTCAATTGAAATTAGTTCTTCTCCATCAAGCTCTTCTTGTGCCAACTGCTCAGGAGGAGATTGTAGCTCTTGTGGTTTTTAAATAGAAATTTTATTTTAATTCTAGCGGTTTTTGCTATAGCTTTTTTAATAATTTTTTATGCTAACAATCTTGAGATTTCCAATAAGAGACAATATTTTGACTTAGAAAAGCAAAAGTTAACCCCAAAGGATGTTATAAGCTTTAACTATGATGGCTTAAAAGTTGATTGTGGAGGTGGGGGGTTAGGGAAATTAAATTTTGGCGATATTTTTTCTCTTGGAAAGACGAATGTTATTTTGAACAATAACGTTCACATCTATAATAAAAGTTTTAATATCTATACTAGAGAATTAGAATATAACCCATTTGAAAAAAGGGGACAGACAAATGGCGAAGTTCTTGTGGAAGGCAAGGATTTCTTCTTTTCTGGGAGAGATGCAAAGCTTGAAAAAACTTCTACAGGATTTATCCTTGATTTACAGGATATAGATGGGGTTGCTCTAGGTAGCCCTATTAGTGCTAGCAAAATTTCTTATAACATAAATACAAAACAGCTATCAGCTGAGAACTCTGTAGTTCACATTTGGAAGATACCAATTATGTGGTTGCCTAACGTATCTATAGAACTCAATTAACGTTTTTGTTAATCCATATTCTTCCGGTTGCTGTGCCGATTACGATGTCTATTTCTTTGTTAATCTTTTTAGCAATAAGAGAAACTTTCCCGCCGCCTTCTTTTGGAACTCCGTGAACGCTAAAACTACATCTGTTGGATGTTCCGCAATAAGCCTTTTTTAGTGTTATATTGTTTGGTAGCACGTATTTTGAAGATGTTTTGCCGTCATCGGACAACACATAATATGCATTTTGTCCAATATCAAAAAGTAGTGAGTATGTTTGACCATTAAACGCTGAATTTCTTATGATTCTAAGATTTTGAGCAATTAAATTCGCTTGATTTTCTAACTGCCAATTTAGAGTAATGTCTTCTAAATAATTAGGAGCTATGTTAAATAATAAGATTAGAACAACAAATATAGAAACTAAAACTTCAAAAAATGTTATGCCATTATTATTCTTTGTGCTTTTTAATCTGTTCTTCAATCCTTTTTGCTAATTCAATAGCCTTTTGTTTGTAATTTTCTTTATTTTCCCAGCAATTGATTGGATTAAGGATTTCTGGATTAATTCCATCTAAGTATTCGGGTATAGTTAGATTAAAGTAACTATCTTTTATGAAATGTGAATTTTCAATTGTGCCTTCAATGATATGTTTTACTATTTTTCTTGTGGTCTTAATGTCTATTCTTTTTCCGATACCAAATGGTCCTGAAATCCAACCCGTATTTAAGAGGTATATTCTTACATTATGTTGTCTTATTTTCCTTTCCAACAATGAGGCATACTCTATTGGCTTTCTAGGCATGAAGGGAGCTCCAAAACATGGTGAAAACGTTGCTTGAGGCTCGATTATTCCTCTTTCTGTCCCAGCCAATTTGCTTGTATATCCGCAAAGAAAGAAATTTTTGGCTTCTTCTGGACTTAGCTTTGCAACAGGTGGCATTACGCCAAAGGCATCGGCAGTAAGGAATATAATACATTTTGGATGTGGTCCATAGAGCTTGTCATTGGCTATGCTGACTGCTTTCATAGGGTATGCGGCTCTTGTATTCTCTGTAATAGACGAGTCTGTATAGTCTGGAATTCTGTCTTTATTAAGGATAACGTTTTCTAGCAAACTACCAAATTTAATTGAATTATAAATTACAGGCTCATTTTCAGGGGATAGGTTGATACACTTTGCATAACAACCCCCTTCAAAATTGAAAATACCATTATCCGACCATCCGTGTTCATCGTCACCAATCAATCTTCTTTCGACATCGTTGGAAAGCGTAGTTTTTCCAGTGCCAGAAAGTCCAAAGAAAAGTGCAACGTCATTGTTTTTTCCAATATTTGCGCTGCAGTGCATAGGTAGGACTTCTAGTTCTGGCAAAAAATAATTCATACTGGTAAAGATTGCCTTTTTTATTTCCCCGCAATACATACTACCAGAAATAATTATTGTTTTCTCTTTAAAATTGAGAATTATTGCAGCATCAGAATTAGTCTTGTCTGTTTTTGGATCAACAGCAAAGCCTGGTAATACGTAAACTATATATGTTTTATCTGTTTTGTTCTCATTGTTAATAAATAAAAATTTTGAAAAGAGGGCTGAAAATGCGTACTCGCAAAATACGTGAACGTTAAACTGATAATCTGGGTCTGATCCTATGCAACCACTAAATTCCAAAATGTCTTTATTTTGCATATATGCCAAAGCTTTTGATTTAATTATTTTATAGTTTTCTTCTGGTAAAGGTAGGTTTACCTTTCCCCAATCTACGGTGTCCTTTGTTACGTCATCGTAAACTATAAACCTGTCATTTGGTGACCTACCGGTAAACTTTCCTGTTTTTACACAAAGAGAACCATCACTTGTTAAAACCCCCTCACCGTTCTTGATGGCTATTTCGATTAGTTCTGGAACGCTAAGATTCTTCTTAATACTTCTTACGTTTTTTGGAATAAAGTCAAAAGTCGCTTTCAATTTGTCACCCCTTGTATTCTAAATAACCGATTTAATTTTAGCACAATTGTTTTAAAATTATAAAAAAAGTGAGGGTAGATAAATTGATGACCCAGAATTGCAAAGCGCTTACTTTATATGAACTAAATTTATTAATACAAAAAGTTATTAAAGAAAACTTTGAAGGCGATGTTCTTTTGGTTTCTGAGATATCGAGAATTATTTATAATGCAGGCGGATTTACAAATATCGAATTAATCGAAAAAAAAGACGATCAGGTAATTGCAAAGAACCGTGCAGTAATCTGGAATGATAAGAAATTCATACTTGATGTTTTTGAGACAATTGTAGGCGAGAAGTTGTCTGAGGGGATGAAAATCCTAGCAAAAGTAAAAGTTAGCTATCATCCATCTTATGGCCTAACTTTAAATATCTTAAACATTGATCCGTCCTATACAATTGGAGAAATGCAATTAAGGAAGAGTCAAATATTAAATAGGCTTGAAAGTGAGGGGTTGCTTGAACTAAACAAAAGGCTTGAATTTCCGATTGTACCTCAAAATATTGCTTTAATATCATCTAAGAGTGCTGCTGGTTATGAAGATTTTATAAACCATCTAATGTATAACGATAAAGGCTATCGTTTTAATTTAAGATTGTTTTATTCCGTTATGCAAGGAAAGGATGTAGAAACCTCTATAATAAAATCCCTAGATGAAATAATTGAATGTGGCAATTTTGAAGTTGTAGTTATTGTAAGAGGAGGAGGATCGGTAGGGGAATTGGACTGTTTTAATAGCTATGATCTTGCAAAGAAGATTTCACAATTTCCTATTCCGGTACTAGTTGGTATAGGACATGATAGGGACAAGACTGTTTTAGATTACGTAGCTTATAAAGGATTCAAAAATCCGACTGCTGTAGCTCACTTTTTGATAAACGCCGTTGAGGCTTTTGACGACTATTTAACAGATGCACTGCATAAGATCTTTAATCTTAGCTCTGCTAGACTAAAAAGCGAGGCAAGAGCTTTAGAAAATATATCCCTTAGAATAAAAGAAAAAGTACTTGAGAATTTGAATATCTCAAAATCAAATATTAACTTTATAGGTAATAGAATTTTCCCTGAACTGTTTAGGAAAATTGATTTAGAAAAGAGAAAAAACGATAAAATTCTTTTTAATATCTTTTCTAAATTGAAAGAAAGAGTAAAAAATGAATACTCTTTTTTGGAAAGAAGCGAGTACAAATTAAGAAGTTGCTCGATAGAAATATTGCAAAAAAGCATTAAAACAATAATCAACATTGAAAAAGAAGTAAAATTAAAAGATCCAAGGGAAATCTTGAAAAAGGGGTTTTCGATCACAACTTTAAACGGAAAAATAATTAAAAAGTATGAAGACGTTGAAGAGGGTTCGAAAATATTGACACACTTTTTAAATTTTGACGTATTTAGCGTTGTAGAAAGGAAGGTTAGAGGTGATGAATGAGGATATTAGTTATAAGGAAGCTTTAAATGAATTAAACTCTATAGTTGCAAGGATTGAATCCGATGAAATTGATATGGATGAACTCTCTGAGATTGTTAAGAGGGCATTGTTTCTTGTAAATATCTGTAAAAGTAAACTAAAAAAAACAGAAGATGAATTGCAAAGTATCTTTAACGAAATAAACTCTTAAGTAGAAGTGTATAAAAAAACTTTCTTAATATATAAATATTTATTAGAACTAATAATCTATTTCTGTGATATTATCGTTGTTAGTTCTACTTTTAAATTTAAGGAAGAAGGTAATAAATCTTGTTGAATTTAGATATAAATTTTGTTATACTATCCATAAGTTAAAATTATATGTTAAGGGGGTATTCACTTAATGTCAGAAGTTTATGTAGTTGGTCACAAAGCACCAGATACTGACAGCGTTTGCTCTGCTATCGTATACGCTGAATTAAAGGGCTATAAGAGTGCAAGAGCAGGCGAGTTGAATGATGAAACAAAATTTGTATTGAACAAATTTGGATTTAAAGAACCTGAGCTTTTAGAAAACGTTGAAGGTAAAAAGCTTGTTTTGGTGGATCACAACGAAGCTTCTCAAAGGGTTTGTGGAGAAGATTCATCGATGGTTATAGAAATAATTGACCATCATAAGTTCAATTTTGTAAACAATACTCCAATCTATATTTTGAATGAGCCTCTTGGGTCAACCTGTACAATTTTGGCAAAGCATTATATGGATAAAATAAAAGATAAGCCAAAATTGGCAGGGCTTTTATTGAGCGCACTTCTCTCCGATACCGTAATCTTTAAGTCTCCTACAACGACAGAAGAAGATAAGGTAATAGCAAAGGAACTTGCAAAAATTGCTGGAATAGATGATGTAAACGCTTTTGGCATAGAGATTAAGAAGGTACAGGGTAGCATCATTGGCAAGCCAATTGATAGCGTTGTGAAGAAGGATTACAAAGACTTTGATTTTGGCGGGAAAAAAGTTGGTATTGGTCAAACAGAGATCCTTGATATTAATGAAGCTTATGACAGGAAGGATGAGATAATTAAGTTTATTGAAGATCTAAAGAATTCTGGTGGGTATGCAATGGTTGCTTTTGCTGCCACAGATATTATGAAAGAAGGATCCGAGTTGTTCTTTGCAGGGGATCCTGGAATAATAGAGAAGGCATTTGGAAAGAAGCCTGAGGGGAATTCTTTGTGGCTTCCCGGTGTGATGTCAAGAAAGAAACAGATTGCTCCACCTCTTGAGAAGGCTTTTAAAGCCTAAATTAAAGATTATAAAGATTTCCCCCTTCACTTTTTGAAGGGGGTTTTATTTTTTTTTCTTATATTTTTGTTATAATTAATGCAAATTTTTGAGGAGGTAATAAATTAATTGTTTTCTATTAGAAAGAAAAAAGAAGATAGCAACACAGAGCTAAATAGTTCAAAGGGTGAAAGGGGAGGTAAAGGGTTTAAATTTTTGCCTAGATTTGGCTTTTTGAGGAACGTTAAATTTTGGTTGGGTGTTTTAGTTGTTGTTTTAGCTATTTCAGGCGCTTATACTCTGTTTGAATTTCAACCTGTGGCGACAGTAAACGGCGAACCAATAAGAAGATACGAATATGAAAAAACTTTGGGTGATGCTGTTAGTTATTATCAACAATATGGTATAAACCTCTATGATCCGAAAGAGGCATCCTTTTTCCTTGAGTTAAAGAAGCAAGTTTTGAGTCATATGATAGATAACAAGATAATTACACAGGAAGCGAAAAAGGAGAACATAAAAATTACTCCATCTGAGGTGGATGCAAGAATTGATGAAATAAAGAAAAGCTTCCCCTCTGAAAAGGATTTCTTTGAAGCTCTGGCAAAACAAAAGATATCTATGGGGGAATTAAGGAATATTATTGAACAACAGCTTACTGCTGAGGCCCTTTTTAAGAAATTGACTTCTAACGTAACCATATCGGAAGCTGAGGTAAAGGCTTATTATGAGGCGCACAAAAAAGAGTTTGTACAGCCAGAGGAGATCCATTTGAGGCACATACTGGTTAAGACTGAACAGGAGGCCAATAACATATATCAACAACTTAAGGAGGGGAAGGATTTCGCAACGCTTGCAAAGGAATATTCGATAGATACCCCTACAAAGGATAAAGGTGGGGATTTGGGTTGGATATCAAAAGCAAGTTTAGTTCCAGATCTAGCGAAGGCTGCTGAGGCTCTCAAAGATAATGAATTTTCTAAACCAATAAAAAGTCCTTTTGGCTATCATATAATTGAAAAACTTGGCACAAAGCCGGCGAAAGAACTATCATTTGATGAGGTAAAAGATAAACTAACTGCTCAACTTCTTAGAAACAAACAAGCTCAAAGCTTAGAAAAGTGGTTTAAGGAGAAAAAGGAGCAAGCAAAGATTACTCCAAACCCGATTGTTGCGCCAATGGACAATCCAGTAATAACAGCATGGGAGAGATTCAAGTTTTGGGTAGCCTCGTTACTAAACTCAATGAGGGTTGGCAAGCCAATTCAGGGGCCAGAGCCAAGTGTTAACCCTAAAACGAATTCAGAGAGTGGACAAAGTAATCCTAACCAAGAAAATTCTCAGAGCAAATAACAATTAGAAACTATGGACAATACTCTATCTAAAGAACGTTATAATTTTTTTGATCTCGTAGAAGTAGTTAAAATTCTTAGGTCAGAGAATGGTTGCCCATGGGATAAGGAGCAAACCCATGAGAGTATGAAATCGAATCTCATTGAAGAGACCTATGAAGTAATAGACGCAATAGATAAAAGGGATCCTTATTTGTTAAAAGAGGAGTTAGGGGATTTACTTTTACAGGTAGTTTTTCATTCACAGATAGAGGCAGAGAGGTCAAACTTTAGTATTGATGACGTTATAGATTCTCTTGTAAAGAAGTTAATATATAGGCATCCTCATGTTTTTGGAGATGTGCGCCTTAAAAATTCTGATGAAGTTTTAAAAAGATGGGAAGATTTGAAACTAAAATCTAAGAATAATGCCTCTGAAGAAGGTATATTCTCTGACTTTACTACTGCTCTTCCTGCTTTGATATTGGCCTATAAAGCCCAAAGGAAAGCCAAAAATGTTGGCTTTGATTGGAAGGAAGCTGACGGTATCCTTGAAAAAATTAAAGAAGAAGTCGATGAATTTAAGGGCGTTATGAATTCTAATGATAGAGATAAAATGTTAGATGAAGTGGGAGATATACTTTTTAGTGTTGTAAACTTAGCAAGGTTTTTTGGTATACATCCTGAAGATGCATTAAGGCTTTCTACATTGAAATTTATAAAAAGATTTGTTTTAATGGAAAAAATTATTAAAGAAGACAATTTAAAAATTTCTGATCTAAGCATTGAAAAGCTTGATCTTTATTGGGAAAAAGCAAAAAAACTTGAGACTAGATAAGTGGCTTAAGGCAACAGGTTTAATTAAAAGAAGAACTATAGCAAAACAGATATGCAATTCTGGATTTGTTTTAGTTAATGGTAAAGTTGCAAAGCCTGATTACAGTGTAAAGGCGGGAGATAAGATTGAAATCGCTTTGCCAAAACCAATAGTTGTAGTTGTTGAAGATGAATCGCCCAAGAGAGGCATGGGATACGAGATTACGACCTAGGTCAAGGCCAAATAAATATGGGCCTTTGAGAAGTTTGTGGTTTTTTTTGCTGATAATTCTCTTGGTTGTTTTAGCTTTATGGGTTATAGATGGCATAAATAAAGTTGCAGTTCTAAATAAAGAAAAGGCCTCTTTTTTAGAGAAGAAAAAAAGATTAGAAAACGAAATTAACGTGCTTGATAGAAGAATTAAGCTATTTAATGACCCTGTTTGGTTGGATTTTTATTTAAGAAAGAATTATTCTTTTCTTTATAAAGACGAGAAACTAATAATTATAAAAAAAGACGGAGGTAGCTAGGACTTTATGGTTCACATCATGCCCGGGGAATTTTATGAGGGTGTAGTAATTGGAACAGCAAAATTTGGAGCTTTTATTGAACTTCCCTCAGGAGAGGTAGGACTTGTGCACATTTCTGAGGTTTCAGAGGATTACGTAAGGGATGTTGATACTGTAATTAAAAAGGGTGACAAAATAAGAGTAAAGGTTTTGTCTATTAAAAATGATGGAAAAATTGAACTTTCTATTAAGCAGGCCGCAATAAGTTTTGAGGATAAAATGAATATATTTAAAAAACAAAGTGAGGAAAGACTTCTTGATTTGAAAAGAAATTTAGAATCTAAACGAAAAGGGAAAAGGCAAAAATAGGAGGTTTATAATGAAAAAAAGAGTAATATTAGCTTATTCTGGTGGTCTTGACACATCTGTTGCCATAAAGTGGTTACAGGAAAAATATGACTCTGAAGTTATAACTCTTACTGTTGATATTGGACAAGGAGAAGAAATTGAGCCTATTGTCGAAAAAGCAAGAAATGTTGGTGCAATAAAAGCGATCGCATTAGATTTGAGACGTGAGTTTTTGACTGATTATGCGTTTAAAGCACTTAGAGCTAATTGCACTTACGAGTACAATTATCATCTTTCTGCTGCACTATCTAGGCCATTAATTGCCTCTTATCTGGTAAAGCTTGCAAAAGAGCATAATGCTTCTGCTGTGTCTCATGGGTGCACAGCAAAGGGAAACGATCAGGTGAGGTTTGACTTAACAATTAAAACTCTTAAGGAAGATCTAGCAATATGGGCTCCAATGAGGGAATGGGTTATGACGAGAGAAGAGGAAATTGATTATGCACAAAAAAATAATATACCTGTGCCAGTGGGCAAAAAAAGTCCGTTTTCAATTGATTTGAATTTATGGGGAAGAAGCATTGAGGCTGGTCCTATTGAGGATATCGAAAAGGAACCACCAGAAGAGGCATTTCATCTAGTTGTTTCTCCTGAAAAGGCACCCGATAAACCTGAGTACGTAGAAATTGAATTTGAAAACAACGTTCCAGTTAGGCTAAATTCTAATGAGATGAAGCCAGAAGAACTCGTAGAAAAACTAAATAAGATTGCAGGATCTCACGGGGTTGGACGTTCTGATATGGTAGAGAACAGATTAGTAGGTATAAAAACAAGAGAGGTTTATGAGGCTCCTGCCGCTACTGTTCTTGTAAAGGCGCACAGGGATCTTGAATCTTTAGTTTTACCAAGAGATCTGTATCATTTTAAGTCTTTAATTGACGAAAAATACTCCTGTTTGATATATGATGGGCTTTGGTTTTCACCACTAAAGAATGCTCTTGATTCCTTTATAGATTCTTTCAGCGAGAGGATTACAGGAAAAGTAAAAATAAAGCTCTATAAGGGAAACGCAACTGTTGTGGGTAGGAGCTCGCCTTACAGTATGTATCAAAAAGATCTAGCAACGTATGGTCAAAACGATTCCTTCATACATAATAGCGCAGTAGGATTTATAGATATATTTAGTTTGCCAAACAGGGTTTATTATAGGGCAGGCCACAATGAGAAAAGGTTTTAAAGCTTGGCAAGGAAGACTTCCCAATACTAAGAGTGAATTATTAACGTTTAGTTCTTCTTTAGAACTTGATAAGAGATTTTTTTTGCAGGATGCATGTTTGAATTCTGTCTATTCTGAAGAACTTTCTTTAATTGGGATTATTTCTAAACAAGAATTTGAGACAATTAAGTCTGGTATTAGAAGTCTTGTTAGAGAATATTTAGATAAGGGTATTGAATTTTCCAATCAAGATGAGGACATCCATATGGCTTTAGAAAGGCTGCTTTTTGAAAGAATTGGCGAAGTAGCTTTTAAGATGCATGCTGGTAAAAGCAGGAATGATCAGGTTATAACAGACTTTAAGATGTTCTTAAGAGTTGAAATTCTTAATATTTTAGCAGAACTAAACGAACTTTTTGATTCTTTCCTTGAAATATCTCAAAAATATGAAGATGTTATAATGCCTGCTTATACCCATACCCAACAGGCTCAGCCAATTGTCTTTTCCCATTGGGTTTTTGCTCATTTGTATGGCCTTTTTAAGTGCGTTAAAAAGGTTATAGAAGTATATGACTCGTGCAAGATGTTGCCACTTGGTTCAGCAGCTATTGCTGGTAGCGCATACGATTTGGATAGATTTAGACTTGCTAAAAAGCTTGGGTTTGAAGCACCAACTTTTAACAGTATTGAAACAATTTCCTCAAGAGATTTTGCATTGGATTTTCTTTATGCGCTTTCGATGATTGGAATTAAACTTTCACGTTTTTCGCAGGATATTATTACTTTTTCTTCATCCGAATATGGTTTTGTAAATGTGCCGGATGAATTTTGTACAGGTTCATCTATTATGCCGCAGAAAAAGAACCCTGATTTTCTTGAACTCGTTAGAGGTAGAAGTTCAATAACCATTGGTAATCTCATTTCACTTTTAACAGTTATGAAAGGCCTTTCAACGGGGTATCATAGGGATCTTCAGGAAGATAAAACTGCTGTATTTAGTTCTCTTGATATAATTTCTTCCATTCTTGCTTTATTGCCTGAATTTGTTTCAAAAATAACTTTGAATATTGATAAGATAAAGCATAGTCTTGATCAAGGCTTGCTGGCAACTGATATTGCAGATTACCTTGCAAAAAGAGGAGTTCCATTTAGGGAGGCTCATTCAAGAGTAGGTACTCTTGTTAGATTAGCTGAGGAAAAGGGCGTTAAAATTTTTGAACTTAACTTTCAAGATGTTAAAGAAATCTTAAAAGATGTTGGTTTTGATGAGTATAAAAGTTTTAGCTTTGAATCTTCAATAAATGCAAGAAATATTTATGGTGGTACTTCTACTACCTCTGTAAAACGCCAGAGAGAACAGTTCATAGAGATAAAGAAAGATCTTGTTTCTTTTATTGAAGCTCAAAAGAAAAAAGAGGCTTATATTTATATCCAGTCTATCGATGCGAACCCTTTTGATCTCTGATTTAAGGCCTATTTACAAGAAGATCAACTTTATATCAATTTCTGATACTGTAGGTAGGCTTATTTTATTTTTTAGAAACCATGAGAATGAAATTTTTTTGACATATACAAATGAGGGTTATTTTGTAATTTCTAAAGAGGATATTATTGGTTTTGATTGGAATGACAAAGTTTACGATCTTTTGTTAAAAAAAGGCGTCTCGCTTTTGGTATATGTTTTTGAAAGCGATCCTGTGGATAAATTTTTTCAACTGTCTTTGGAATATAAAAAGGCTATAGTTGTTCTAAATTCAAACAACACCCCAGTAGGTATTTTGCACTATCCTGATGTGGTAGCTTTTTTGAACGGTTATCCAATGCCAACGAGAGTATCAGGCGTTTCTACCCCCTTTGGGATCTTTTTTACAAATTCTCTGGCACGAGGTGGTATAAGCGATTTAAAGTTGTTTCTTACCGGATGTCTCTTTTCATTGTTTGCAATTGTAATGTTTTTTACAGGAGCACTTCTTTATGGTAGTATAAAAAACGTTTTCTCTGGCTTTGATAGTTATACGGTTTCAGTTATTTCAACGGTTTTGCCGTTTGTAATTTTCTTGCTTCTAATAAAATTTACAGGATTATCTAAATTACACGGAGCAGAACATAAGGTTGCCCATGCTCTGGAATCTGGAGATATCCTTTCTGTCAATTCGGTAAGACTTTACTCAAGGGTTCATAAGAGATGCGGTACAAACCTTTTGATATTGCTCTTAATTTTACAGTTTATGGTTATATACGTTAATCCTATTCTTGCTTGTGTAGTTGCCCTTTTTGCGTGGAGGGCTTTAGGGAATAAAATTCAGTTTTATATTACTACTTCAGAGCCCGGCGAAAAAGAAATAAAAGATGCGATCTTTGCTGGCAGAGATTTTCTTAAAAATTATTTCAAGGTTCTATATGGAAACGTTAAGCTTGATTCGCTTAAAAGGGCATATAATTTAGGAATATTTCAGATACTAGGCGGTTATTTTTTTGTGATTTTTGTAATTAATTTTGTTGCATGGGGTTTGTCATGTTTTGGTATATTACCAAAAGATTATTATCAACTGTTGCGCTTGTTTTTATAATTTCTGCTGTAAGTTTCTTCATTATTCACCTTGCTCCTGGTGATCCAAGTTCTCTCTTGATAGATCCAAGAGTAAAGCCAGAAGACCTTGCTAGAATTAGAAACAATTTGGGTTTGAACCAGAATATTTTTGTTCAATTCTTGTTTTGGTTAAAAAACGTTTTGTCTTTAGATTTTGGCAGATCGTTTGTCAATTCGAGGCCAGTTTTGGAATTGATATTAGAACGTTTGCCTGCAACTCTTGAGCTGATGGGATCGGCCTATCTAATAGGTTTTTCACTTGGTATTATGTGGGGAATGTTGTCAGCAATGTTTAGGTATAAGTTTGATATCATCTCTAGTGTATTGTCCTTTTTTGGCCTGTCTGTTCCATCTTTTTTCCTTGCACTTATCTTGATCAGGGTTTTTGCTGTTAGTTTGAAGTGGCTTCCTGTTAATGGTTATGTTTCTGTAGGCGTGCCCTATCCAAGTCTAGAGTTTTTTGCAAATCATATAACCCATCTTATTTTGCCAGTTTTCACCATATCTCTTGGTATAATCTTTTCTGTTTTGAGATATCAAAGAAATGCGGCGATAGAAGTTTTTCAAGAAGAGTACATACAATTTGCAATTGCAAAGGGTTTGCCAAGAAGAAGGGTGTTCTATCACGTTTTGAGAGTTGCTATAATACCAATAATTACTTTGTTGGGATTTTCTTTGCCCGATATATTAGGCGGAGCTTTTATTGTAGAGACAATTTTTGCATGGCCTGGCATAGGAAGGCTTGGGGTAAATGCTATTTTTTCTAGAGATTATCCTGTTATTATGGGTATAGTTGTTTTTTCTTCTATCTTAGTGATTCTTTCTAATCTTTTGGCTGATATTATAAATGCATTGCTTGATCCCAGGGCTTCAGAAGATTAAAATTTTTTTGCTTTTTATTAAGAAAAATATGTTAAAATCATCTAAAATAGATTAAGATACTTATGTAGCTTGAAGTTTAATGTGAAATTAAGTTAGTAAACCTAAAGGAGGAGAATAGATTTGTTTAAAGTTAAAGGGTTTTTAATCATGCTGTTTGTTTTTTCCTTTATTCTCTTTGTTGGAAATGTAGCAAACGCTTCTATATTTTCTAAAATATTTGGTTCTAACGATACTAGTACAAACAGTACTCAAGCGCAAAATGCTACGCCATCAAATAGTGCTGAAGCTGACTTTCAGAAATGGAACAACGAAGTGGATAGCCTTTTAAACTCTCTTAAAACCACAAATCAAACTAATACTAGTTCATCAAGCGAAACTAGTTCTACTTACGTTAAGCCTAATTCTTCTGTTACTTCTTCTTCACCGAATATTCATCAGACTACTACTTCAAATACGAAAGATGAGGTTCAACAAGGTTTGCCAGCTAAAGCAAGTGAAAGTTCTAACGCTGTTCAAGCTCAAAATAGCAGTTTAAGTTCTTCTGCTAATTTATCGAGTGGAGCGAGTTGTATTAAAATCACTGATGGTGAATATCCACCGGTTAATCTTTTGAAAAATCAATTTATCGATAGTGTAAAGCTCTTTAACGATGGTACAAAGACTATACTCCTTTTGGAGAGTACGACTCCCTTTACGCAAGCTGATATAAAGCAATATGCCTTTCCGGATCAGGTTATAATTGATATTCCTAATATCTTCCTAAGCCAATCGGTTAAAACAGGTCAATTTACACCTCAAGGTATTAATTATGTAACAATGGTTAGAATACAAAATTTTGATTCTGACATACTAAAATCTTCAAGAATAGTATTGACTTTTCCAGACACGCCAAAATATACTGTTTTGAAAACTGATGATCCTAAAAAGTTAGAAATTGCCTTTGAAGTTCCATCGCTTGAAAATACATTGAAAGATAAAGCAAAAACAGGGCAGGAAGAGAACGTTAAGATTTTAGATACTTCTAAGACCACTGCCAGTAATGGCAAAAATTGATTTTTATAATATAATTATTTTTACGATAGTTTAGAGAGGTGAAATTAAAACGAGTGTAAATGTTGCTGTTATTGGTGCTGGAGATTGGGGGATAAACCTAATAAGGAATTTCTATGAGTTAGGTTATCTCCATACTGTGTGCGATCTAGATCCAGAAAAGCTGTTAAAGGTAGAGAATCAGTACAAAAACGTTAATTGTTTAACCAATCCTGATGAGGTGTTTGCTTCTAAAGATATAGATGCCGTTGTAATTTCTACTCCTTCTTCATTTCATTATTCTTTAGCAAAGAAGGCGCTTAACAGTGGTAAGCATGTTTTTGTAGAAAAGCCTATGGCCTTAAACGCAAAAGAGGGAGAAGAATTAGTTGAACTGGCTCGAGCAAAGGATTTGAGGTTGTTAGTGGGCCATGTTCTCTTATATCATCCAGCAGTTCAAACCCTTCATCGTTTGGTTATGGAAGGTGAATTAGGGGATATACATTATATTCATTCAAGTAGGTTGAACTTGGGTAAGGTTTCTTTTGACGAATCGGTTTTATGGAATTTGGCTCCACACGATTTGTCGATATTTTTTTACTTGCTTGGATTGGAAGGGGATATTGTAGTATCAAGTACTGGACATAGTTTTTTGAGTGAAGATAGAGTAGATATCGCACATGTAACCCTTGAATTTAAAGATATTTTTGGTAATATTTTTGTTTCCTGGCTTCATCCAAGGAAAATCCAACAAACGGTGGTTATTGGCACAAAGAAAATGGCGATATTTGATGATAGAGCTCCTCATAAACTGATCCTTTATAACAAAGGTGCTAAAATTATTAATGGGAAACCGTTTTTAAATTCTGGAGGAGAGAAAATAGTTGATTTTGAGCAAAGTGAACCTTTAAAAAACGAATGTAGGTCCTTCATTGAGTCTATTATATATAAAAAAGATCCGATAAGTGAGGGTATGCAGGGATTAAGAATTCTTCAAATCCTTGAGGCTGCAGAAGAGTCAATATTGAAAAAGGGCTCGCCTGTGAAGTTGACCTACCAATCTAAAAAGGGCGTCCTTATATAACGTGTTCTTTCACGCTTTAAGCTCGAACGAAGCTATCTTAAACAGTATTAAAATTGTTGATTCTACTTTAAGAGATGGGGAGCAAACAGCGGGGGTTGTCTTTACTAAAGAAGACAAGGTTGAAATCGCTAAAAGGTTGGATGAATTAGGCATATATCAAATTGAGGCTGGGATACCTGCTATGATGGGGGAGGAATTTGATGCTGTAGCAGAAATTGTTAAGTTAGGTTTGAAGTCAAAAATAATGTCTTGGAATAGACCTGTTATTTCAGATATTGATATGTCCTTGAAAACAGGGGTAAAGGCGGTAGGGATTTCATGCCCTATTTCACCAATTCACCTTCACTTTAAAATGGGTTTGGATTTTGACGAAGCGCTTAAGTTGACAGATAAGGCAATTAATTATGCAAAAAAACATGGATTATATGTTTCGACTCACATGGAAGATGCGGGGAGGGCTCCAAGAAATTTTTTGGTTAGATTTGCTTTAATGGCAAAGGAAGCTGGTGCAGATAGACTTAGAATTTGTGATACCTCAAGTGTAATGGATCCGTTTAAGGTTTATGAAACAGTAACTTATCTGTCTGAAAGAGTGGGCCTACCATTAGAAGTTCATATGCATAATGATTTTGGTATGGCTACGGCAAATACGCTTGTAGGGATCGCTTCAGGTAGCGAGTTTGCAAGTGTTACCGTTTTAGGGCTTGGTAAGATGGCAGGAAATGCTTCTTTGGAAGAGATTGTTGCAGCGCTGAAATTTCTTTGGGGAATTGATTTAGGTGTTGATTTAAAAAGATTAATAGCACTATCTAATTTTGTAAGCCAAAAATCAGGTGTTGATATACCCGACTATAAACCTATAATTGGTAAAAAGCTCTTTAATACTGAATCCGGAATTTCTTTGGATGCTAGGAAGAAAGGGGAAAAGATTTCAGCTTTTTCTGCACAAGATGTTGGTCTTGTAGAGCAATTAGTAATTGGCAAGTATTCTGGTGCTAAGGCTATAAAGAACAAATTTGAAGAGTTTGGAATTAAGCTTAGCGACGATCAAGTTAGAATCATTTTGCCGAAAATTAAAAATAAAGTTTCAGAATTATCAAGACCTCTTTTCGACAAAGAATTGATGCTGATTTACAAGGAAAACTTTGCTAATTAATCTTTTTTCAAACTGGCTTTGATTTTTGCTTAGATATTGAGCCAAATATGTAATTTTCTGACATTTCAAAACATTTGGTATACTTTGTTTTTTAAAAAAAATAGATATTATGCATTTATAATGTTTATAGATTATTCTGATATACTTTAAATTTTGTGTTTAAAAATTGCTTTATATATTAAAGGAGGTCTGATAATGAAGAGCTATTGGGAAATCCGTTGGCATGCAAGAGGAGGACAGGGTGCATGGACAGCCTCTCAGTTTTTAGCATCAGCTGCGCTTAGTGTAAATAAGTACTTTCAATCTTTTCCTGAATTTGGAGCTGAAAGAGAAGGTGCTCCTATTGTTGCATATACAAAAATTTCCGATTTTCCAATAAAAAATTATTCCCAAATAGAAGAGCCTGATGCGGTGGTAGTCCTAGATCCTACTTTGTTTTCTCAGGTGCCCTTTTTGAAGGGACTTAAGAGTGATGGGTATCTGGTAGTCAACTATCCCGGTGAACCCAAACAATTAAGGGAAGAATTAAAGGTTTCTCCAGGAATTAAGGTTTTTACAGTTGATGCGACAAAGATAGCTTTAGAGACTTTAAAAAGGCCTATAACTAACACTACAATGGCAGGAGCACTAGTTAGGGCGACTAAAATATTAAACTTTGAAGACGTAGTTAATGAGATGATAAGAAGTTTTAGTGGAAAGTTTAAAAAAGAGATTATTGATGCTAATGTGAATGCTATAAGAAGAGCATATGAGGAGGTGAAACAGGGATGAATAAAGACATAAAGAGAATTGAGGTGCCTTGTGAAGAAAAATTAGTTTGGGAAAGGATGCCTGTGGGCAATGTTCTGGTAGGTGGTGCAAATTCTCAATGTCTTAAGACAGGAACATGGCGAGTTCAGCATCCTACGGTAAATAAAGAAAAGTGTACAAATTGTATGACATGTTGGCTCTTTTGCCCGGATATGTCAATTGTTGTAGAAAAAAAGGGTGACAAATATGAAATGTTGGGTTTTGACCCTGTTCATTGTAAGGGTTGTGGAGTTTGTAGCAAAGTTTGCCCGGTGAATGCTATTGAGATGGTGTTAGGGGCTGACTTCGAAAATACTGAAAAGCCATTTTTAAGATAATGGAGGGTCATATGGCGAGAAAAAGTGTAGCTTTAACTGGAGATTATGCAGTAGCAGAAGCGATGAGACAAATTGATCCCGATGTGGTTGCAGTTTATCCTATTACTCCTCAGACTTTGATAGTTGAAAAGTTTGGAGAATTTGTGGCTGACGGTATTGTTCATACTGAGTTTGTTCCTGTGGAATCCGAACATTCAGCACTTTCAGCCTGTTGTGGTGCATCGGCAGCGGGAGCAAGAACAATGACTTGTACTTCTTCTCAGGGTCTTGCTCTTATGCATGAGATCCTATATATCGCAGCAGGAAATAGACATCCAATTGTAATGATAGATGTTAATAGAGCGCTTTCTGCTCCTATTAATATACATGGGGATCACAGTGATACTATGGGTTCGCGCGATGCTGGTTGGATTCATCTTTACTGTTTTAACGGACAGGAGGCATACGATTCTACCATTATTGCTACTAGAATTGCTGAGAACTCAAGCGTTTATCTTCCCGTTCTTGTAGGTCTTGATGCCTTTAATATCTCTCACAACACAGAGAGGATAGAATTATTAGATGATCAGGAGGTTAAAGATTTCGTAGGAGAATTTAATCCTCCCTATTCTCTTTTAGATTTAAAATATCCTGTAAGTGTTGGTGCGTATTTCTTGCCAGATTATTATATGGAAGCAAGAAGAAATCTTCAAGAGACAATTCAAAATTCAAAAAAGGTAATTGTTGAAATTCATGAAGAGTATAACAAGAAATTTGGGAGAAACGTGCCTGCTATTATGGAAACGTATAAAATTGAAGATGCTGAATACGCAATACTAGCAATGTCATCAATAACGGGCGTTGCTATGCTTGCAGCAGACGAGCTTAGAGCAAAAGGAATTAAAGCAGGGGTTATAAGGCTAAGACTTTTCAGACCCTTCCCAGCTGAAGAGTTATATGAGGCAATTTCTAACCTTAAAGGTTTGGCTGTAGTCGAAAGAGCGGATGCATACGGAGCATCTTGTGGTCCACTTTTTTCGGAACTATCAGGTGCTTGTGCAAACAAGAAAAAGATGCCTCTTATGGCAAATTACATAATTGGTCTTGGTGGTAGAGACGTAAAAATTAAAAATATGATAAGTGTTTTTGAGGATATAGTCGATAATGTTGAAAAGGGAGAAGTAAAGAGTTTAAGACAGTATGTAGATGTAAAAGGATAAAGGAGGGATATACTTAATGGCTTTCAAATTAACAGAATTACCTAAAAAGGAACTGCCTATAAGTCCTGGACATAGAGTTTGTGCGGGTTGCCCTGAGCCTATGATTATAAAGCAAGCTATATTGGCTTCGAAAGAACCAGTAGTAGTTGGTGAAGCCACAGGCTGTTTTGAGGTTTCATCTTGTATTTTTCCTTATACATCCTGGAACGTAAACTGGTATCATAATGCTTTTGAGAATGCTGCTGCTATTGTTTCAGGGATGGAAGCTGCCTATAAGGCGCTTTCAAAAAGGGGAAAGATTACTGAACCGATCAACTTTATAGCCTTTGGTGGAGATGGCGGAACTTATGATATTGGTTTTCAGGCATTGTCAGGTGCCATGGAAAGAGGACACAGAATGTTGTATATTTGCATGGACAACCAGGCTTATATGAACACCGGTATTCAAAGATCGGGTGCTACACCACTTGGTGCCTGGACAACTACCTGCCACGTTGGAAAAGTAAGGCCTGGAAATGTTCGTGCAAGCTTAAGGAAGGATATTGTAGCCATTATGGCCGCTCATGATATTGCATATGCTGCTCAGGCTTCCTTGTCGCATTGGAACGACTTTATGAGAAAGGTTGAAAAGGCTTTATCCTACGATGGCCCAAGCTTTATAACAGTTCTTGCGCCGTGCCCAAGAGGATGGAGATTCCCAGCTTCAGAAACTGTAAATATCGCAAAGCTTGCTGTGGAAACAGGTTTTTGGCCTCTTTATGAAGTTGATAATGGTCAGTGGAACGTTACCTTCAAACCAAGAACGCTTAAGCCTTTGGAAGATTTCTTAAAAACGCAAGGTAGATATGCTCATTTGTTTAAGTCAGATGAAGGCAAAGAGGTAATTGAACACATTAAAGAGCTTGTTCAATATAAGCTTAATTATATTAATCATATGGCAGAAGCTACTAAGGGTTGTGAGATGAATATCTTTGGACGTTGTGCGCTGCCAGACATTGATTAAGTAATCTTATATCTTCAGTTCAGTATTAGCAAAGGGGCTGTTTCTATATGCAGCTCCTTTTTTTACCCGAACAAAAAACTTTTATATTTATATATAAATTCTGTTAATATAAACTAAGATATATTCATTTGTAATTTTCTCGTTATTTGTTTAAAATAATTATAAATGTGTTTTCCCGGGGAGCTCGAAAGGGCTGAGAAAGGCTAGTGCCTGACCCGTTGAACCTGAATCGGGTAATACCGACGCAGGGAGAGAAATTAAAAACTCCCGAAGTCGGGGGTTTTTTATTTTTCTTTATTCTAATCTTTATATGATGAGAGGGTAAAATGTTGTCTTATACTGAAGTTGATAGGGTTTTGGATGCTAATCGAAATAGGTGTATAGAAGGTTTAAGAGTTGTTGAGGATTATCTGAGATTTGTACAAAATGACTCAGTTAACGCTTCTAAAATTAGAAACGTTAGACATGAAATATCTGAAATTTTTGATCTAAACATTATTATTTCTAGGAATGTAAGTTCTGATGTAGGGAAAAATAATTTTTCTAGTTCATACACCGAACTTAATCAAGTTCTCAAGGCTAATTTATCAAGGATTAAAGAGAGTTTGAGGGTCTTAGAAGAGTTTTTACGATATAAAGACATTGTTATTAGCAATCGTTTGAGAGTTATAAGATTTAAGTTTTACGAAATAGAAAGGGAGTTGTTATTTGATAAAAAATTTGAAAAAATTTACATATTAGCTGATTTAAGTTTAGTAAAGGATGAAAACGACCTGCTGGAAGGCCTTAAAATTTTATTGGATAACAAAGTGAGTCTGATTCAATTAAGAGCCAAAAAGTTATCCACAAGAAAAATTTATGAGCTTGGCTTGAAAATAGCCGAACTTCTTCCACAGTTGAAACTGATAATTAACGATAAAGTTGAGGTAGCCTTAGCCTTAAAATCTTATGGCGTTCATGTTGGTGAGGATGAACTTCCGTTTCATGTAGTAAGAAGTCTTATGGGAAACAGTGTAGTGGGAGCTACAGTGCACAATTTTGAAGATCTAAGGCTTGCCCAAATGGCGAATGTTGATTATATTGGGGTTGGTGCGATATTTCCTTCTACTACCAAACCTGATTGCCAGTTGAATGGTGTAGATTTCTTGAAAAAAATTAAATCGCTAACTTCAATTTTCACGTATGCTATTGGCGGCATAAATTCAAAAAATGCTAAAGAAGTTTTTGATGCAGGTGCAGATGGAATTTGTGTAGGAAGCGGTTTTTGGTCTGCTAAGGATAGGTGCGAAGAAATTAAAAAATTAATTGACATTTCAAATTGGGAGGAAAATTAGATGACTCAGAGGGAGTCTGCTTTAAAAGGTCTTGTTACTGATGCTATGAAATATGTTTCAGAATATGAAGGCTTAAGCGTTGAATATATTTTGGAACAGCTAAGCTTAGGGACGATTTGTATTCCAGCAAATAAGAATCATAAGTCAATTTCTTATAGAGGAATTGGCAAGGGGTTAAAAACGAAAATAAATGCTAATATAGGAACTTCAAGTGATTTCCCAAATATTGAAGAAGAAATTGCAAAGTTAGAAATTGCTATTAAAAGCGGTGCAGACGCAGTAATGGATCTATCTACAGGAGGGGATCTAGTAAAGATCAGAGAAACCCTTTTGGCTAAGTGCAATGTCTTATTTGGTACTGTACCTATATATGAAGTTGCAGTAAACTCGCTTGAAAAGTACGGCGCAATTGTAAAGATGAAAGTTGATGATATCTTTGATGTTATAGAAAAACAGGGTCAACAGGGTGTAGATTTTATAACAGTTCACGTTGGTGTTACAAGGTCTTCTATTGAGAGATTGAAAAAGCAAAAGAGGATTGCAGATATTGTGAGCAGAGGAGGATCGTTTCTAACTGCATGGATTCTTCACAATGATAAAGAGAATCCTCTTTATGAAAACTATGATAGATTGTTGGAAATTGCAAAAAGGTATGATATGACGCTGTCTTTAGGAGATGGAATGAGACCAGGAGCCTTAGCAGACGCAACTGATAGATGTCAGATTGAAGAGCTAATAACTTTGGGAGAGCTAACAAAGACAGCTCTTGACAATGGTGTTCAGGTGATGGTAGAAGGACCTGGTCACGTACCTATCGACCAGATAGAGACTAATATAAAGATACAAAAGTCGCTTTGTCAGGGAGTTCCCTTTTATGTATTAGGTCCCTTAGTAACCGATGTGGCACCTGGATATGACCATATAACTTCAGCTATCGGAGGAGCTATTGCAGGTATGTATGGCGCTGATTTTTTGTGCTATGTAACACCTGCAGAACATCTGGGCTTGCCAACTATTGAAGATGTAAAGGAGGGAGTAATTGCATCAAAAATAGCGGCCCATGCTGCTGATATTGCCAAAGGCGTGAAGGGAGCACTTAATTGGGATATAGAGATGGCAAAAGCAAGGAAAGCGCTTGATTGGAAAAGGCAAATTGAGCTTTCTGTAGATCCTGAAAGGTCATCAAGAGTTTATAACAATAGAAAATCTGTCGAAGAACAAGGTTGCAGCATGTGCGGGAAATATTGCGCAATGAAGATCGTTGCAGAATATCTGGATATAGATATGAGAAAATGTTAAAGATTAAAGATCTTGGGGAGTTTGGTTTCATAAATCGTTTAAATCCAAAAGAGACAGTAACTGGTCTTAAGTTGGGAATCGGTGATGATGCTGCTGTGATTTCACCACCTGAAGGTTTTGATTTAGTAATTACTACAGATATGCTTATGGAAGGGAAGCACTTCTTGAGCGATACCAACCCTTATGCTATTGGATACAGGTCTATGTGTGCCAATCTGTCTGATATTGCTGCTATGGGCGCAATACCTAAATTTTATTTTATATCTTTAGGAATAGATCCTGAAAGAGATTTTGATTATGTAGAAAACATTTATAATGGTTTAAATTCCCTTGCACTACAATTTAACACTCATTTAGCTGGTGGAGATACTATTAAATCTGAAAAAACAGTTCTTTCTATCACTCTGATAGGTTATGTTGAGAAATCGATGGCTATAAAAAGAGAAGGAAAGATAGAAGCTAAAGATTTAATTGTTTATATAGGTCCCTTGGGTTATTCTGGTGCAGGATTAGAAGTAATTAAAAATAAAATCGATGGCTTTGATGAACAAGTTGAAGCTTTTTTGTATCCATATCCTCAAGTTATTGCAGGACGAATTCTCTTGCAATCAAAGGTAGTAAGAGTAATGATGGATAATTCTGATGGCTTGTCTAATTGTATTGAAAACCTTGTTATAAAGAATGGTTTTGGAGCCCTTCTTTTCGAAAAACAGATATTTGATGAAAGACTAGATGCTATTGCAGAGGCCACGAACAAGGATTATCTTGATTTCGTTTTTAATGGGGGAGAAGACTTTGGCCTTGTAGCAGTCGTAGAGAAAGATGGCTTTTTGGATTTAACGTATTTTTTAGAACGAGCGCTATTCGATAGCAAAGTAAAAGTAATTGGGGAAGTAATCGAAGGAGAAAAAATAGTCCTTAAAAGGTTAAATGATAGTTTCCTTGTAATAGAAAAGTCAGGTTACGTCCAATTTTAAGAAAAATAAATAAGTATAGTTAATTATGAAGGCAATAGATTTGGAAAGATAGACGTAATTACCATTAGGAGAGTTAATACTATTAAAGTAATGACAGTAAGCCATGCAATTATGTTGAAAGTTCTTGAATTTGTATATTCACCCATTATATCTTTGTTGTTTATTATCTTTAACATATACAAGAGAACAAATGGTAATATTACTCCATTTATAACCTGAGACCAAAACATTATGGGTATTAGTGGAGCATTTGGTATCAATATTGCTATTGCGCCTACTAGAATTAAAAAGGTTGTTAAGGCATAGAAAACGGGTGCCTCTTTCCACGTGAAATCAAGTCCTGCATTCAAACCAATAGCTTCGCACACATAATAAGCAGTAGCAAGGGGAAGAATACAAGCAGAAAAAATCGATGCGTTAAAAAGTCCTATTGCAAAAAGAGTAGATGCGAAATTTCCTGCAAAGGGAGCTAAAGCAAGAGCTGCATCCTTTGCGCTAGCTATGTTTATCTGGTGTACAAAAAGAGTTGCAGCACAGCTAACTACAATGAAAAGCGCTATCACGTTTGTCATAATATTTCCTGTTATTACGTCTATCCTTATATACTTGTACTCTTTTTCTGTTAGTCCCTTGTCAACAATAGAAGATTGGATGTAAAACTGCATCCAGGGCGTAATAGTGGTTCCTATAAATCCTATAAGTATTGATAAAAACGAAGCGCTAAATTCAATATGAGGGATAACCATATTTCTTGCAACCTCTCCCCATGGAGGGTTTGCCATAAACGCAGAGGGTATATAACATAAGTACACAAGACATGCAAATAGGAATATTTTCTCTACAAATCTATACGAACCTTTTAAGACAGTCCACCATATAAATATTGTGCAAATAGGAATTGAAATGTACTTACTTATATTAAAGATTTCCATACTTGCAGCAATACCTGCAAATTCAGATATGGTATTGCCAAAGTCAGCAACAAGTATAGCTATTAGTATTAAGAAGGTCATTTTCACACCAAAATTTTCTCGAATGAGATCGGCTAGCCCTTTTCTAGTTACCGCACCCATTCTTGCAGCCATTTCTTGAACTATTATAAGTGCGATTGTCATAGGAATTAATACCCAGAGGAGTTTATAACCTGTTGTAGCGCCAGTTATTGAATAAGTAGCAATTCCACCTGCGTCGTTGTCTACGTTGGCTGTAATTATACCAGGTCCCATTATGGTCAAGAATAGTAATATTCTTTTAAATATTGAGAGTTTGTTCTCCATTCTATTTCCCACCTTCTCTCAAAAACTTTTTCACTGCGTCGAACCTTGAGAAGGTATCTGTATCGCTTCTATCGGGGATAAGAAGTCTTAGCACGTCATCAACCGTAATTATTCCAAGAAGCTTATTCTCGTTATCAACTACTGGCATAGCGAACAGATTGTACTTGGCAAAAAGCTCAAGTGCCTTATCGTGATGATCAAAATGGTTAAGACTTATAACATTTTTTTGCATAATATCCTTTATTTTTTCATCTGGTTTGGATATTAATATTTCTCTTAATGAAGTTACTCCAATGAGTTTCCCTTTACTGTCAACTACATACGAAACATAAATAGTTTCTACCTCTTCAGCCATTTTTTTGACTATATTGAGTGCCTCTTCTATAGTTTCATCGCCACTAAAAGCTATATAATCCTTTGCCATTAAAGACCCTACGTGCTCATCTTCGTAGTTTAACAACTCTATTACTTCGCTTGCTTCTTCTGGATCCATATGTTCTAATATTTCCTGAGACTTTTTCTCATCTAATTCACTTAATATATCTGCTGCGTCGTCAGAAGGCATTTCGTCAAGGATATCTGCAGCTTTTTCTGTATCAAGGGAATCAATAACGTTTATCTGAGTTTCAATGTCGGCTTCTGCTAACACCTCTGCAGCGCTTTCTACATCAAGGCTTTCTATTATTTTGCTCCTTTCTGGTTGAGCAAGTTCTTCGATAATATCGGCAATGTCAGCAGGGTGGAGTTCTTTAAGCCCTTTAAATTCGGTAGACAGTTGCAAATTAGATGTTCTTTTGCTGATTGGTGCTAGATAGCTCCAACTAATAAGCTGAGGGTGGACTTTTTTTTCTAAGAAATTTATTCCAAGTCTTCTTAATATTCCAGAAAAACCTACATCAACTGCAAGAAGTATTAATTTTTTTTCTAAGTCTTTAGAGTAAAAGGAGATCTTTATGTCATTTACCCTGACCAATTTTCTTCCCTTAAGATCTATGAGCTGTTTATCGAGAATCCATTTTACTATGTAGATATCTTCATCCCTTGCCACAATATCTGCAGCCCTTTCTAGAGTAGTATCAAGAATTATTGCGTCTTTAGTCCACTCTTTTATGTAGTTTATATTTATTAGCTTATTGGAATCCTTTAAAAACTTAATACCCCTTCCAATCGGGATATTTTTGTCCCAGCAAACAGCAATGTCTCTAAGATTTGCAACCTTAATGTTATTTTTATCTAAAATCGGCTTATTTAACTGCTCACTAAGATAAAATTCTGAGATAAATTTAGCATATGACACAATATGCCTCCTTACATTTTGTGATTTGCAAAATTCAAGCTAAGAATTTAAAATAAGATAAATCTGGTTCATTATAAGTGCAAATCAATTACTTGAGGAAAGTTACAATCCTTTAAAGGTTTATCAAATAAAAGGTACTATGTCAAGTATTTAACGATTGTCTAAATGTCTTGTTTGGCTAACTTTTTTAGATAAATTTTATTCTTCGGGTAGCGTTTTTTGCTATAAGAATTTTCGTGTTAACGTTTATTTGACATATGTTTTATTTATTGGTATGATAACACTTTGTCAATAATTTAAATTTGTTTATTAGGAGGTGAACCTCTAAAAGAGGGACTATAGTATGCCCACGATTAATCAACTGGTTCGGTATGAGCGTGAAAAGTTAACTAGGAAATCAAAGTCACTGGCATTGCAATCTTGTCCTCAGAGGAGGGGAGTTTGCACAAGGGTTTATACTACTACACCTAAGAAGCCTAACTCTGCCTTAAGAAAGGTAGCTCGTGTAAAGCTAACTAATGGTTATGAGGTAACAGCTTATATACCTGGTATTGGGCACAATTTACAAGAGCACTCTGTCGTATTGGTAAGAGGGGGTCGTGTTAAAGACCTTCCTGGTGTTCGTTACCATATCGTAAGAGGGGCTTTGGATGCGGCTGGTGTCCAAAATAGATCTCAGGGCCGTTCAAAATATGGCTCTAAGAAACCTAAGAAATAGCTAAAGGAGATAAAATTATGCCTAGACGTGGAGGAGTAAAAGTTAAACAGGTAATGCCAGATCCTGTTACCGGTAGTACGGTTGTTACTAAAATTATCAATAAAATAATGTGGGATGGAAAGAAGAGCAAGGCAGAACATATAATGTATGGAGCGCTTGACATAGTTGAAAAAGCTATTGGAGAACCTGGTGTACAGGTTTTAGAAAAAGCAATACAAAATGTAACCCCAATTTTAGAGGTAAGGCCAAGGCGTGTTGGTGGTGCAGTTTATCAAATACCTATTGAAGTAGAGCCCAGAAGAGGTTTAGCTCTTGCAATTAGATGGATTGTAGAGGCAGCAAGAGCAAGAACAGGCAAATCAATGAAAGAAAATTTAGCCCAAGAGATAATTGATGGCTATAGGGGAATTGGAACTGCCATAAAAAAGAGAGAAGATATGCATAAGATGGCAGAAGCTAACAGAGCTTTTGCGCATTACAGGTGGTAAGAAATTAACAAATTAAGGATGGAGCGTTTATGAAGCGAGGTTTTTCTATTGAACAATTAAGAAATATTGGTATTGCTGCTCATATAGATGCAGGCAAGACTACTACTACGGAAAGGATTCTATTCTATTCTGGTAGGATTCATAAAGTTGGAGAGGTTCATGAAGGTACTGCAACCATGGACTGGATGCCCCAGGAAAGGGAAAGGGGTATCACGATAACTTCTGCTGTAACTACAGTAGAGTGGAAGGGAAGTAGAATTAATATAATTGACACTCCAGGCCACGTGGACTTTACTATCGAAGTAGAGCGCTCACTAAGAGTACTAGATGGTGTTGTAGTTGTACTATCTGCTGTTGAGGGTGTACAGCCTCAGTCAGAAACTGTTTGGAGGCAGGCTGCCAGATATCAGGTTCCAAGAATTGTATTTGTAAACAAAATGGATAGAGTAGGAGCAGATTTTTTCAGAGTGGTAGCTGACATGAGAGAAAAACTTAGGGCTTTGGCAGTTCCTATTCAGGTGCCAATGGGAGCAGAGGATAACTTTCTTGGAGTAATAGATATAGTTGAAAGAAAAGCATATATGTGGATAGGGGATAAAAGTGGCAAGGATTATGAGATTTCTGATGTACCTGACGAATACAAAAAGATAGTTGAAGACTGTAGGGAGAAGCTTATTGAACATGTTGCTGAAAACGATGAAATACTTTTAGATAAATATATAAACGGTGAAGAGATCTCTATTGAGGAGATCAAGTCAGGTATTAGAAAATCTACGATTGAAAACAAGCTTATACCGGTTTTGTGCGGGACAGCTTTTAAAAACAAAGGTATACAACAGCTTATGGATGCTATAGTTGATTATCTACCATCTCCAAGCGACATACCTCCTGTTAGAGGTATAAATCCAAAAACTGAAGAAACTGAAGAAAGATTACCGTCTGAGAATGAGCCTATAGCAGCTCTTGCTTTCAAAATTGTTTCAGACCCTTATGTTGGTAGGCTTACTTATATTAGGGTTTATTCTGGTGAGATAAAGGCTGGTTCTTATATTTACAATGTTAATAAGAAAGTAAAAGAAAGAGTTGCAAGACTTCTACAGATGCATGCAAACCATCGAGAAGAGATACCAGTTGTATATGCCGGAGATCTTTGTGCAGTAGTAGGACTTAGAGAAACAATTACTGGTGATACATTAGCCCAAGAAGATAAACCAATAATTTTAGAGTCTATTCACATACCAGAACCTGTTATATCTGTTGCAATAGAACCAAAAACTAAAGCAGATCAGGATAAGCTTTCTATAGCACTTCAAAAATTATCAGAAGAAGATCCTACCTTTAGAGTAAGCATTGACCATGAAACAGGTCAGACTATCATCCAGGGAATGGGAGAATTACACCTTGAAATAATAATCGACAGGTTATTAAGAGAATTTAAAGTGGAAGCTAAAGTAGGTAAACCTCAGGTTTCTTATAGGGAAACTATAAAACAGCCTGTTAAAGCTGAGGGTAAGTTTATACGACAGACTGGTGGTAGAGGTCAGTACGGGCATGTTTGGATAGAGTTGACTCCAACTGAACAAGGCTCCGAGTTTGTGTTCGAAAACAAAATTGTTGGTGGTGTAATTCCAAAGGAATATATCCCTGCTGTAGAAGCTGGAATTAAAGAAGCAATGCAATCTGGAGTTTTGGCTGGTTATCCTGTCGTAGATTGCAAGGTTACACTCTTTGATGGTTCTTATCACGATGTTGACTCTTCTGAAATGGCATTTAAGATCGCTGGTTCAATGGCATTCAAAGAAGCTATGTCAAAGGCAAATCCTGTTTTACTTGAACCTATTATGAGTATTGAAATTGTAGTTCCTGATGAATATTTAGGAGAAGTTTTAGGAGACATAAACTCGCGAAGAGGCAGAATTGAAGGTATGACAACTAGAAGTGGTGTACATATTATTAATGCCCTTGTTCCTCTTTCAGAAATGTTCGGGTATGCAACTGATTTGAGATCTAAAACTCAAGGAAGAGGGACATATACTATGGAGTTTGATCATTACGAAGAAGTTCCTAAAAATGTAGCTGAAACAATTATTGCTTCGAAAAAGGGATAATTTTGTTTTTAGATATTTTGAAGAATCAAAACTGTTTAAAAAAACCAATAAAAAAGTTTTTGGAGGGTAAAGAATGGCAAAAGCGAAATTTGACCGAACAAAGACACACCTTAATGTTGGTACCATTGGTCATATTGATCATGGAAAGACCACTTTGACTGCAGCTCTTACAATGACTCTTGCTGCTGCAGGT
>Ga0078972_1003972_pt1 | contig 42391 bp, 36 predicted proteins | sample YelNatPaOPGAMG01_FD_67568 | JGI IMG/M metagenome (GOLD analysis project Ga0078972, IMG submission 67568) | Hot spring thermophilic microbial communities from Obsidian Pool, Yellowstone National Park, USA - OP-RAMG-01 (SPADES assembly) (version 2) | ecosystem: Environmental > Aquatic > Thermal...
CCGTCCGCCCAAACTCTTCCGCTGCTTGGGGCCGCTGAAAAGTGGAGCTGGCGGAGGGATTCGAACCCCCGACCCTCTGATTACAAATCAGATGCTCTGCCAGCTGAGCTACGCCAGCGTTACCAACTTTTCAAGGACCTCGTCGCGACCGCTTCCAACACGCCAGCGGCCGCTATTAACGAACTCTCAGGGCCGGCTTGCTGACCTGATCGCTTCGCGACTTTAACAACTGGCGATCGGCTGACCAAATGCGTCGTGCCTGTTTCGCTCGGCAGCTTTCGCTGCCCCGAGCCGGCATCCAAACCCAGCCGGCTCTTCCGACGCTCTCAACGACCCTTGCCTTACTGAGTGTATCACAACCCACCCGGGTGATTTCAACATGATACGGGGGCGCGGAAGGGGTTTGACGCCCGCCGCGCCTTGCCTTAAAATATAGGCTGGATGCCAGCCCGGCAGGGTGGTATCCGGAATCAGCAAACGCGGGAGTAACTCAAGGGTAGAGTGACAGCCTTCCAAGCTGTTGGTTGCGGGTTCGAGTCCCGTCTCCCGCTCCATTGACCCCCCGAGGTTTCCGGTTCAACTCCGTTCACGGGTGATTCGTGTCGTCGCGAGCAGCCATCCGCCAAGGAGCAGGAGTACAGCCGCGATTTGAAAGGCTGCTCCGAGCCCCAGCACAGATCGGAGCCAGCCGGCGCCCGCTGCCGCGAGGCCGCCCACCACACACGAAAGCAGGTTGAAAATCCCGTAGCCGGTCGAGCGCAAATGGGGTGGCGCGATCTGGCAGAGCACGGGCATCGCGTTGCTGTCGTAGATCCCTCGGCCCAGGCCGAACAATATAAGCCCCAAGAGCAACGCAGGCCGCGAGTCCGTACTGCCGACTGCGAACAGGAACGGAGCCGCGGCAGCCAGTCCGGCGGCCTGCACGCGGATCCGGCCCCGGCTGTGGCGAACAGCCCAGGCGTCCGCAACCAGACCGCCCGCCAGAATCCCGGCAAAGCTGGCTGCCTGGATGTAAAAGGTGGCTGAGAAGCCGGCCAGCGCCAGCCCCACCCCGAAGCGCTCGTAGAGGTAGGAGGGCATCCAGGTGTAGACCAGCCAGTTCGCCAGACCGACGATCGAGAACACTGCCGTCAGCCGCCAGAATCCCGGCAAGGCCGAAAGCTCCCGGAAGGATCTTGCGAAATCGAGCCTCGGGAGGGCGCCGCCCGAGCGCCTGGCGGGACGAAGCCCGGCGAGCAACACCGCGAAATACACCACACCGATGGCGCCGAGGATCGTGAACGGCATTCGCCAGCCGTACCGCTCGCCCAGCCATCCGCCCACCACGCCGCCGAGCACGATGCCAGTGTACAGGCCGCTCTGATGCAGCCCGGTCGCCGTCGAGCGCGTTCGCTCACTGTGGTGATCGGCGATCAGGGCCAGGGCAGCGGGGATGTAAAAGGCCTCACTGAAGCCCATCAACGCCCGCGTGGCCAGCAACTGACCGTAAGTCTTCGCGTGTCCCGTCGCCCAAGTCACCGCGCTCCACACCAGCAGGCTGGCCAGAATCACGCGCGTGCGCCCAAAGCGATCCGCCAGGTAGCCGCCGAAAGGGCTGGCGAACGCGTAGACCCAGAGGAACACCGTGCTCAGCAGGCCCAGTTGCGCGCCGCTCAGGCCGAAGTCCTTTTCCAGCAGCGGGAACAGCGCATAGATGACCTGGCGGTCCACGTAGTTCAGTAGCGCGACTACCCAGAGCAGGGCGACCAGCAGCCACGCGTAACCCCGGCGAGCCATCAGGCGGCTCCGTCGAGCAGAAAGGCGAACGAAGAAGCGCGCAGCATGGCCCGCAGTTCTTGCGTTTCTTCAACTGTGAGCGACCGCCGTGGCCGCAGCGCTTCGCCGCAGGGGATGCCCGTCCAGCCCAGGATCGTCTTGATGGCCGGAATCAGCGGGAAACGAAGACAGATCTCCACCAGCTCATTGATCCGCTGCTGGACTTGCCGCGTCTGCTCCCATTGGCCCTGGCGCACGAGCCGAAAAAGCTCGACGAAGAATTCCGGGATCAGGTTGTAGAAGGAGCCGATGCCGCCGTCGGCGCCCACGAGCAACCCGGCGGCGAGCACCTCGTCGTGCCCGTTGAAAACGAGGCGGCAGCCGTGTCGCTTGAGGAAGAGCTTGTAGAGATCGAAGTCGGTAAATTTCAGGCCAATGACGCCGGGAATCTCGAGCAGCCGCTCGATCTCTTGCAACGTGTGCACGCCGGGCGAAATCGCCGGATAGTAGTAGACGATCCCGGGCACCTCGGAAGCGGATGCGATGGCCTCATAGTACGCGCGGACCTCTTCGAAGGAGTATGGTCCGAGGGGCGGCAGGCTGGAGATCGCCTGGACGCCGATGCGCGAGGCGTGCTCGGCCAGCTCAATGCTCTCCATGCCCTGTGTCCTCACCTCGTTACCAGAGAATCCGGTTTCCCCATGCGCTGCCTCAGCGCTCGCTCAGCCACCGCAGCGGGAATCGGGCGAAGCTGATCCGCTCGTAAGGGCTTTTTTCGCCACGTTCGTAAAGCAGGCCCACCACGCCGCGCCCGATCTCGACCAGGTTGGAATAGGCCGAAGGGCCTTCGTACACGGTGCGGGAGGCGACCCACGACTTGCCGTCGTCGCGGCTTAGCCTCACCGTCATGTTCACGCGCTGGGTGGAGGCTGGATTCGAGAACAACAGCACGCGGCGCTTGCCCTTGCCGATTCCGATCAGGCTGGCCTGGCAGACCGGCTCGACCAGCGTCTCATCGAAGGCCGGCGCGCTCCAGCTCAGTCCTCCGTCGCTGCTCAGCGCGACCGCGCGGCGATTCCGCCCGGCGTAGCTGCGCATGTTCAACATGAGCCTCCCGTCGGACAGCTCGGCCACGGTGGACTCGTTGCAATCCGGGCCGACGCTGCCCCCGATCTGCCAGCTCCGGCCGCCATCGTCGCTGTAGATGACGTGGGAGTACCGCTGCGAGAGGTCTGCGCGCACTACGTGGTCGCACGGGATCACCAAGCGTCCCGAGCGAAGTTGAATCCCGTTGACCGGACCGGTGGCGTACCAGCTCCATTCGGGGCGCTTCACCGAGCGGGTGACTTCGACCGGCGGCGCCCAGCTCAGCCCGTCGTCCTTGCTGTATGTCAGCCAGACCGTGCGCGTGGCGCCTTCCAAGCCCGGCAGGATGTTCTTTTCGGGCACGTCGCCGGGGTTGCGGGTCAATAGCAGCCACACCGTGCCGCTCCTGCGGTCTTCCACAGGCGCTGGATTGCCGACGGTGTCTTCGCCGAAGTCCGCCACTTTGATGGCAGCCGACCAGGTGCGCCCGCCGTCGCGGCTGCGTTTCACCAGCACGTCAATGTCGCCCCAGTCGCGCGCGCTGTGCATGCGTCCTTCGCAGAACGCCAGCAGGGTTCCTTTGGTCGTGCGAATGATGGCTGGGATGCGGTAGGTGTGGTAGCCGTCCTCGCCGGAACGGAAGACGTCCACCTGAACCAGCTGTGCGGCCAGAGGGAAGGCCGCGGCCAGATAAAACAAGAAATGAACCGATTGTTTCATCCACGCCTCTTGGTTGACAGCATTCTGATGGACGCCGGCTCTCACAGGCTGTTGCCAGGCGTCGTGCCGCGGCGATTATACTACCTCGCTGGAGGACCGCGAGACGGCTGTGGGAACGCGTCCGAACGAACAGGCGCCGCGTCCGAACTCGCCCTCTCTGGCCGCCCCCGTCACCGCGCGAATTCGGGTGCGGGCGCCGTTGGTTCTGCTGACCGGCGCCCTGCGCTCTGCTGCCACTCAGCGCCCCAACATCCTTTTCATCGCCGTGGACGACCTCAATACCGATCTCGGCTGCTACGGCCATCCCACGGTCCAGACGCCCAACACTGACCGCCTGGCGCGGCGCGGAGTGCGGTTCGATCGCGCCTACTGCCAGTACCCGGTGTGCAATCCCAGCCGGACCTCTCTGTTGAGCGGGCTGTACCCGGAGGCCACGCACGTGCTGGACAACCGCACGCCGCCGCGTTCCCATCTCAACGACGTCGTCTTTCTGCCCGAGTTCTTCCGCCGCAACGGGTACTTCACGGCACGAATCGGCAAGGTCTTTCACGACGGCATGGACGGACCCGAGGACTGGGACCTTCAGCTCGATCCGCGCCCGAGCAGTGGCATCGGCTCTACGGGCGAAGGCAGGAACCTGACGGGCGGCAAGTTCGCCTTCTTCCGCTGGATGGCGGCCGAAGGCGGCGACGAGGACCAGCCCGACGGCCTGATCGCGCGCGAAGCCGTCCGCCTCATCCTGCAAAAGCACGACAAACCGTTCTTCATCGCAGTAGGCTTCCGCAAGCCGCATGATCCGTACGTCGCGCCGAAGAAGTATTTCGAACCTTACCCGCTGGAAAAAATTCCGGCGCCGGAAGGTCCGGCAGACGATGAATCGGACATCCCTCGGCTGGCCCTGCCCACCGTGCGTCACAACCTGGGCGTTCAGGAGGGCCGCGAATTCCGTCGAGCCTACTACGCCTGCATCAGCTTCATGGACGCACAGCTCGGAAAGGTGCTGGAGGCGCTGGAGAACTCAGCGGCACGCCACAACACGCTGATCGTCTTCTTCGGGGACAACGGCCTGCACCTCGGCGAGCACGGCTGGTGGAACAAGGTGACGCTGTTCGAGCGGTCGGCGCGCGTTCCGCTGATCATTGCCCTGCCGGAGAGCAGGCCTCCGGGAGCGGTCTGCCACCAGCCCGTGGAACTGGTGAGCCTTTACGCCACCTTGGCCGAGCTGGCTGGCCTGGCTGCACCGGCCCACCTGCAAGGTCCCAGCCTCGTGCCGCTGTTGCGGGATCCGGCAAGGCCCTGGGCGCTTCCCGCGTACACGGTCGTCACCAGGGGCAACGCGATGGGGCGCTCGATCCGGACGGCGCGTTACCGCTACACGGAGTGGGACGGCGGCAGGCAAGGAGTCGAACTCTACGACCACGAAATGGATCCCCACGAGTACCGAAACCTCGCGGCCGATCCGTCGTATGCTGGAGTGATCCGCGAGTTGAAACAGCTTCTGGAAGAGCGGGCGCTGCTGGCTGCTTCCGCAAAACCCTATCGGGTGCCTTCGGGAGTGAAATGATGAACGACTGGAGCCGTTTTTCGCTGAATCGTCGCGAGGCTTTGCGCTGCCTGGCCGGCGCCTGTTGCTCGCTGGTCAGCCGGGCCGCCGCGCCGGAACGGCCGAACATTGTGGTCATCGTCTCTGACGATCACGGTTATGCGGACTTGAGCTGTTACGACCATCCGAAAGAGATCAGCACGCCCAACATAGACCGGATTGCGCGCAGCGGCGTGCGCTTCACGCAAGGCTATGTTTCGGCTTACGTGTGCGCGCCCACGCGAGCCGCATTGATGACGGGTCGCTATCAGCAACGTTTCGGCTTTTACACGGCTTCGGATTCCCGCGTAGGCTTGCCGTTGAGCGAGATTACCATGGCCGATATTCTCCGCAAGCACGGTTACGCGACCGGAGCGTTCGGCAAATGGCATCTCGGGATCCGCATGCCGTACCACCCGATCAACCGCGGCTTCGATGAATTCTATGGCTTCCTGGGGCACGGCGCGCACGATTACTTCGACCTGAAGCGGCAGCCCGAGGATTTTCAGTCCATCTGGCGAAACGACAAGGTGACAGACGATAGCGGCTACCTCACGGACAACCTGGGCCGCGAGGCGGTAAACTTCGTGCGCAAGCACCGGGACCGGCCTTTCTTCCTCTACTTGGCTTTCAACGCCGTGCATACGCCCCTCCAGGCGCCCGAGCAGACGCTCCGCAAATACGACACGGGCAGGCGAAACCGGGACATTTATTTGGCCATGCTGGAGCACGAGGATCGCGCCGTAGGCATGCTCCTGGACGAGCTGGAAAAGGCCGGATTGGCCAGAAACACGCTGGTGTTCTTTCTTTCCGACAACGGCGGTGCCCGCAACAATGCGTCCAGCAACGGCGTGCTCCGCGATTACAAGCACAGCGTGTACGAAGGGGGAATCCGCGTTCCTTTCATGGTCAGTTGGCCTGCCCGATTGCCCGCTGGCACAGCCTTCCACGAGCCGGTGATTTGCATGGACATCCTGCCCACGGCGGCCGCAGCCGCGGGCGTTGCCCTTCCGGCAGATCGCACGTACGACGGCAAGAACTTGTTGCCCTATCTGACGGGCGAGGCCCGCGGGCCGGTCCACGAATGGCTGTTCTGGGACGGAGGCGAGGGCAAACGGGCGGTTCGTCACGGACGCTGGAAGCTGGTGGATAACTTCGGCAAGCTCGAGTTGTTCGATCTGGAAGCGGACGTGGCCGAAAAGAACGATCTTTCAGGCAAGCATCCGGAAATCGTCCAGCGTCTGCGCGCCGCGCTGGAGGAATGGTGCAGCAAGAATGCGCCCCGGATCCGGTCGGGGGACGGATTGAATCCGGCGCCGCGCCGGGAAAGGCGTGCAGGCCGCGACAAATGACGCCGTCCCTGTAAATCAGGTAACCGTAGCCCATATTCCTCCGAGCTTGGTATCTACGCTCCTGTGGTTTGCGGTCTAAGTTGGAGAGGACGCTTGCGTTGCGTTGGCGACGCACTGCGATGTCGGCCGCGACGCAGCACGCAAAAGCCTGGCTGCGACCGTGTGATAAGATACAGGCATCCAAACTTTGGAAGTGGGAGACGACGGTGATCCGCGTGGCGGGTAAGACTGCATTGTTTTTCGCCCTGGCGGTGGCAGGGCTGCTCTGGGCCCAATCGCCCCTGGGTACGATCACGGGGGTGGTGACCGACGCGCAACAGGCGCGCGTGCCCAACGCCGAGATCGTCGCCACTCGCGTGGGCACGAACATTTCCTACCGCACGACTTCCGCCGAGGATGGCACCTACACGCTGGCCAACTTGCCTGTGGGAACCTACGAGGTTACCGCGCAGGCGCCGGGCTTCAAGCAGTTCCGCCGCACCGGCGTGGTGCTGGAAGTCGCGCAGCGGCTGCGGCTGGACATTGCGCTCGAGCTGGGCGCAGTGACCGAGACCGTCACCGTAACCGGTGAGGTCTCGCGCGTTCAGGTGGAGCAATCCAGCTTGGGGACCGTGGTCGAGCGCCAGCGCATCGAGGAACTGCCGCTCAACGGGCGGCATGTTTTCAGCTTGGTGCGGCTGGTGGCGGGCGTCCGCCCCATCAATCGCGGCCTGGACGGCTTTGCGGAGGTGACCAATCAGGGCTTCTCGCAAATCCAGTTCAACGGCGGGCCCGTCTACGGCAACCAGTTCTTTATTGACGGCGGCATGAACACCGTGCCCGTGCACAACGAGATTTCCGTGGTGCCGATGGCGGACGCGGTCGAAGAGTTTCGCGTCGAGACAAACGCGCTGCGGGCCGAGTTCGGGCAAACCAGCGGCGGCGTGGTCAACGTGGCCACCAAGGCGGGCACGAATGAGTTTCACGGCACGCTGTACGAGTTCTTCCGCAACGACGCCATGGACGCGCGCAACGCTTTCGCCACGCAGCGCGATCCCCTGACGGGGCGGATCAAGCCCGTGCTGCGCTACAACCAGTACGGCGGCACGCTGGGCGGGCCTGTGCGACTGCCGCGGGTTTACGACGGACGCAACCGGACGTTTTTCTTCTTCGGTTACGAACAATGGCGGCACCGCACTTCCTCACTGCGCAAGCAGACCGTGCCCACGGAAGCCCAGCGGAACGGGGACTTCTCGACGACCTACGACGCCACCGGCCGCGTCATCCCGCTGTTCGATCCCGCCACCACGCGGCCCAATCCGGCCGGCAGCGGCTACGTCCGGGATCCCCTGCCCGGCAACATGGTGCCACGCACGCGCATGGACCCGGTCGCGCTGAAGGTTCTCGAGTACATGCCCAAGCCGAACGTGGCGCCGGAAGTGCCCCTGACCAACTCGCTGAACTTCCTGTCGCTGGCGGCGGACGCGCTCAATCAGGGAGTGACGAACCTCCGGGTAGACCATCGTTTCTCGGACAAAGACAGCATCTTCTTCCGTTACTCGGGAACGCGCAACACGCGTCAGGGACGTGGCTGGGGACTGGGCGTCGCCGATCCCGACACGTTCGCGCGGCGCGATCAGCGGGATAACCACAACTGGATTCTCACCGAGACGCGGGTCATTTCTCCCTCGATCATCAACGAATTCAAGGGAAATGTGACGCGGCAGAACCTGCCCTTCCTCCACCCCAGCTTCGGCCAGAATCTGCCCGACCAGCTCGGCCTGCCGGGGATCATCCCGCGCGAGCTTTTCCCGCGGGTGGAAATTGCGGGCATGCTGCCGCTGGGGGCCAGCAACTTTGCGGCCGGCATCCGCGCCCAGCACTATGTGCAGGCGGCCGACAGCGTGACCATCATTCGCGGCCGTCATAACATCAAGGCCGGCACGGACCAGCGCTGGTTCCGCCTGAACTGGCGCCGCTTCGGTTACATTTCCGGCCAGTTCAGCTTCACCGCGGGCCTGACGGGTGATCCTCAGCGCCCGGCGGGAACTGGCGTGGGCATGGCAACCTTCCTGCTGGGCGAAGTTTCCGGCGGCACGCAGGAGTTCCTGCCTTCCTTCTCCTTCCACGCCTGGTCCAACGGCAGTTATATCCAGGACGATTTCAAGGTAACTCGCCGGCTTACTCTGAATCTCGGTCTGCGCTACGACTATAACTCCGGGCCGGTGGAGCGGCATAACCGGCATTCCAACTTCGATCCGTTCATCATCAACGATGAGACGAAGATGCTCGGGGTGCTCAAGTACGCCGGGGTTACCGATCCGCGCCACTTCGTCAACAAGGACCGCAACAATTTCGGCCCGCGCGTCGGATTCGCCTACGATCTGACGGGTGATGGGCGGACCGCGCTGCGCGGCGGCTATGGCGTCGTCTACCTGCTCACGGAATCCGGGGATACCCAGGGCGACGACTCCAACGCGTTTGGCTTCTCGGCCGCCACTCCATTCGTTCCTGTGGGCGGCGGACCTTTCCGGGCCTTTGCGTTGCGCGAGGGACCGGCCTCGCTGGTGCGGCCGCTGGGGCCGGCAGGCGGGCCGTCCGCCTTCCGTGGCCAGGGCGTCCGCTACCAGGACCGCAACGCACCCACGCCATACTTGCAGCAGTGGAACCTGACCTTGCAACGGGAGCTGCCCGGGCGCTGGGTGGCTTCGGTAAGTTACGCGGGCAACAAGGGCACCAAGTTGTTCGGCGCCAACTATAACCTGAACCAGCTCGATCCGCAGTATTACGCCTTGCAGCTTGCCCTCCAGGATCAGGTCCCCAATCCGTTCTTCGGGCAGATCCGCAGCGGGGCGCTTTCGGGCGCAACCACCACGCGGTGGCAATTGCTCCAGCCCTACCCCGACTATCTGACCGTCATGACCTACGCCAATCACGGCGCCTCGAGCATCTACCACTCCCTGCAAGTTACGATCGAGCGCCGGTTCTCGCGGGGCCTGAGCGCGCTGATTACTTACACCGACTCCAAGCTGATCAACGACTCGTTCTCCAGCGCGGGCAGCGCCGGCGCCATCGGCGAATTCCGCCTCGGGCGCTTCAACCGCCGGCTGGAGCGAGCCATTGACGCCAACGACGTCACACACCGGCTGGTAGCCAGCGCGGTGTACGAGCTGCCGTTCGGGCGTGGTAAACCGTGGCTGGCGAACGCGCGCGGCGTGACGGGCCACTTAGTGGGCGGCTGGCAGGTGAACGGCATTCTCACGGTGGAAAGCGGCGTCCCGCTCGAGGTCCGCGGCGCCAATAACTTCACGGGCATCAACTTCCCGGACGTCGTCCGCGACCCCACGCTGCCGCGTTCCCAGCGCAGCGTGACGCGGTGGTTCGACACCGATGCCTTCCGCAATCCGGCCGACTGGACGGTGGGCAACGCACCGCGCACCCTGCCTAACACGCGTGGCCCGGGCATGGTGGACCTGGCCTTCTCGGCTTTCAAGAACTTCCGGCTTGTCGAGGGCAAGACCTTGCAATTCCGTTTCGAATCGTTCAACGCCCTCAACCACGTCAACCTGAACAATCCCAACACGAGCTTCTCGCCCAACCGTCAGGGCATCAACACCAACGCTCTGTTCGGTCGCATCTCCTCGGCGATGGACGCACGGCGGCTGCAACTGGGCCTGCGCCTGGTGTTCTGAGAGCCGAGGCCGGAGCGGGTACAATCACAGAGCGTGCCAGTGGTAGGAAAACGAAGGGTGAACGCGCATGATGAGCCGAAGAGAGTTGCTTCAGAGTTCGCTGGCCGCCGCGAGTGTGATGCCCGCCGTCGCGGCCGAGGCCGCGTCGCAGACCGGAACGCCCGCCCGCTATGACTTGGTGGTCTATGGGGCCACGGCAGCGGGTGTCATCACGGCCATCTCGGCCGCCCGGCACGGGCTCAAGGTAGCGCTCGCGGAACCCCGGCACTACGTGGGCGGCATGGTCAGCGGCGGTTTGTCGGGCACGGACGTGGGCCGGCGCGAAGTCATCGGCGGCATGGCGCTGGAATTCTACTTCCGCGCCGGCCGCTATTACGAGCTGGACCGCCACCTGCAAGAGATCGCGTGGCAGCCCGAACCCAAAGTGGCCGAGCGCATTTTCCGCGAGTGGCTGGCCGAAGCCGGCGTCGAGCTGCTGGAGCGCCACCGGTTACAGAAGAAAACCGGCGTGCGCAAACAGGGCAGCCGCATCGTGGAAATCGTGATGGAGAACGGCGCACGCCTGGCGGCGCGCGTCTTCGCGGACGCCTCTTACGAGGGCGACCTGATGGCGCAGGCCGGCGTCCGTTATACGGTTGGCCGTGAGGGCATCGCGCAGTATGGCGAATCGCTCGCGGGCGTGCGCGCCGTGACGCCTCACCACCAGTTCCCCGTGCCGATCTCGGCCTACGACGAGCAGGGCCGGCTGTTGCCGGAGATCTCGCCTGAGCCGCGCGGCGAACCCGGCTCGGGGGATCACCGCGTCCAGGCGTACAACTTCCGCGTAATCGCCACGAACGTGCCCGAAAACCGCGTGCCGTGGCCCAAGCCGGACAACTACGATCCCTGGCGTTACGAACTGCTGGCGCGTTATCTCGCCGCTCTGACGAAGTACTTGGGCCGGTCGCCCACCTTCAACGAAGTAAGCCTGCTGCGCAGGATTCCCAACGGAAAAGTGGACGTCAACAACCGCGGCGGCTTTTCCTCGGATTACATCGGCAAGAATTACCGCTATCCGGACGGCTCCTATGCCGAGCGCGAGCGTATCTGGCGCGAGCACGAAGAGTATCAGAAAGGGTTTTATTACTTCCTCGCCCACGATCGGCGGGTGCCGGCGGAGCTTCAGCAGGAAGTGCGCAGTTATGGGCTGGCCAAAGATGAGTTTCTCGACACCGGTCACTGGCCCAACCAGCTTTACATTCGCGAGGCGCGTCGCATGGTGGGCGAGTTCGTGGCCACCCAGAAGGACCTGCAAACCGATCGCACCAAGCCCGACGTCATCGGCATGGGCAGTTACAACTCGGATTCCCACAACGTGCAGCGGTTCGTCAACGAAAAGGGATTCGTGGAAAACGAAGGCGACGTGCAGGTGCCAGTCCAGCCTTATCAGTTTCCTTACCGGATTCTGCTGCCGCGACGGAGCGAGGCGGAGAATTTGCTCGTGCCGGTCTGCTTTTCTGCCAGTCACGTGGCTTACTCGAGCCTGCGCATGGAGCCGCAGTACATGATCATCGGGCACGCGGCGGGGGTTGCGGCGGCGCTGGCGGTGCGCGACAACGTGGCCGTGCACGACATCCCGGTAGCCGAATTGCAGAAGATTCTGCTCGAGGAGGGCGCGGTGTTCGAATACGGCTGCGAGCATCACGCCCGGGCGCTGGCCATCATCCGCAAGCGGTACGCCCCGCCGCCGCGTAAGGGCCCGGTTCCCTGGAGCCTGCCGGGTTACTGAGCAAAGGCGCCGCACGGAAAGACGTTCCGACTTTGCTAAAGTGATAGTCTGCCCGTCGGCTCGCCGATGCCAGATTCTGCCGGGATCCAGATCCGTACTTTGTCAACCACTCGCGAATTCGAGGAAGCGGTCCGCTTGCAGCGGCAGATCTGGGGGTTCGACGAGCTGGAGATCCTCCCGGTGCGTTTCTTCGTGGTAGCTTCCGGCGTGGGAGGGCAGACCTTCGGAGCTTTCGAAGGCGAGCGGATGGTGGGTTTCCTGCTCGCGATCCCGGGACTGAAGCCGGGCGGAAAGCTTTATCTGCACAGCCACATGACCGGGGTGCTGGACGAGTACCGGAACCGCGGCGTCGGTCGGATGCTGAAATTGCGGCAACGGGAGGACGCGCTGGCGCGCGGCTTCGATCTGGTGGAGTGGACCTTCGATCCCCTGGAGCTGAAGAACGCCTGGTTCAACCTGGAGCGGCTGGGAGCGGTGGTGCGCCGCTACGTGCTCAACCAGTACGGCACCACCACGAGCCACCTCCATGCCGGCTTGCCTACGGATCGGTGCGTCGCCGAGTGGTGGATTCGCAGTCCGCGTGTGGAAGCGATCGTCAGCGGGCGGCCCCTGGCGCGCCCGCCGGTGGAAGCCACCATCGAAGTTCCGGCGGATATCGCCCGCATCAAGCGGGAAGACCCGAAGCAGGCCCGCGCGATTCAACAGCGGGTGAGCGAGCGTTTTCTCGAGTTGCTGGGCGCAGGATTGACTGTGATCGGGTTCGAGCGCACCCCTGCCGCCGGCGTGTACTTACTAAGTCGCTACAACCCGGAGTAAGTGGACGTGGGCTTCACGATCGAACGGATCCGGCTGCGGGAAATCCGCATGCCTCTGGTGCACGCTTTCGAGACTAGCTTCGGGCGGACCACGGAACGCCGCATCCTCCTGGTGGAAGCGATTGCCGACGGGGTTTCCGGCTGGGGAGAAGTCACCGCGGGCGAGCACCCTTTCTATAACGAGGAATGGACGGACTCGGCCTGGCTGATCCTGCGCCACTACGCCGGGCCGCGGGTGCTGGGACGCAAGCTGGAAAGCGCGGCGGAGGTGGCGCCGCTGATGACCCAGATCCGCGGTCACAGAATGGCGTGGGGCGGTCTGGAAGCCGCGGTCTGGGATCTGGAGGCCCGGCTGAAAGGGCTGCCCCTGTACGCTCACATCGGCGGCGGGGCGCACAAAACGATCCCTTGCGGCGTCTCCATCGGCATTCAGGAGTCCGTGGACGCTTTGCTGGCAAAGATCGAGCGCGAGCTGGAGGCCGGCTACCAGCGGATCAAGATCAAGATCAAGCCCGGCTGGGATGTGGACGTGGTCCGCGAGGTGCGACGCCGCTTCCCGCAGATCCGCCTGATGGTTGACGCCAATTCGGCCTACACGCTGGCGGACGCTGATCATCTGCGCCGGCTGGATGAATTCTATCTCATGATGATCGAGCAGCCCCTGGCGCACGACGACATCGTGGATCACGCCGAGCTGCAACGCCGGCTGGAGACTTCGCTCTGTCTGGACGAATGCATCCGTTCGGCGCGGCACGCGGAGCAGGCCATACGGCTGGGCGCCTGCCGGATCATCAACATCAAGCTCGGCCGGGTGGGCGGCTTCCTGGAGGCGCGGCGCGTACACGACGTGGCGCAGGCGGCCGGCATCCCGGTCTGGTGCGGCGGCATGCTGGAGTCCGGCGTGGGCCGGGCGCACAACATCGCGCTTTCGACGCTGCCCAACTTCCAGTTGCCCGGGGACGTATCGGCGTCCAAGCGATACTGGGCGCACGACATCATCCATCCGCCCGTGGAGGTCAGCACGGAAGGTACGATCACCGTCCGCGAGGCTCCCGGTTTCGGCTACGAGCTGGATCACGATTTCATCCGGGCGATTACCGTGCGCGAGGAGACGATCGCGTGAGCCACGAAGTACTGCGCGTCGCAACTTACAACGTGCACCGCTGTCGCGGGCTGGACGGGCGAGTGCAGCCGGAGCGCATCGCGGAAGTGTTGCGGGAACTGGAGGCCGACGTCATTGCACTCCAGGAAGTGCTGAGCCGGCCCGGTGGGCCGCCCCAGGCTGATCAGGCGCGATTTCTAGCTGCCTCCCTCGGTTATCACTATGCGCGGGGCGCGACGCGGGCCTTTCGCGGCGCCATCTACGGCAACGTGGTGCTCAGCCGTTTCCCCATCGTGCGCGTGCGGCACTATGATTTGAGCGTGGCCTGGAGGGAGCGGCGTGCCTGCCTCCGCGCGGATCTGGAACTGGGGGGTCGCTGGCGACTTCACGTGTTCAACGTGCATTTGGGGACGGCGTGGCTGGAACGCCGCCGCCAGGTTCGCAAGCTGGTGTCGGAAGCTGTCCTGCGCAACCGAGAACTGCGGGCTCCGCGTTTGCTGCTGGGCGATTTCAACGAGTGGACCCGCGGGTTGGTCAGCCGCCTTCTGGAGCGGGAGCTGCGCGGACGCGGGCCGTTGAGATTTCACTCGCGTGCCAGGAGTTATCCGTCCCTGTTGCCCTTGCTGCGCTTGGACCGCATCTATCACGATCCCGAGCTGGCGCCTGAGCGCTACTGGCTTCACCGGAGCCGCACCGCGCTGGTCGCCTCGGACCATTTGCCCGTGGTGGCCGAATTCCGCCTCAACGGACACCGCTGCGAATAAGCCCGCGGCGACGTGAGGCGGCGCTGGGCCGAACCCTAGCGGGCGCCTGCGAGAATTCGGAATGGATCACGCCATGACGAACGAAACTGGCTGGCAACTGCGACCGATCGGCGTCGTTCGCTCGGAAGCCAAAGAGCGCAAACAACTGCCGCCGCTCGGATTGCCTGCGACCATCGAACTGTTCGCCGAGTACGAACCCGGCTTGCTGCATCTGGAGAAGCACACGCACCTGTGGGTGCTGGTGTGGCTCCATGCCGCCGAGCGCGATTTGCTCCAAGTTGTGCCGCGCGGCGTGCGCGCGGAAGATCCCGACGCTCTGCATGGGGTATTCGCGGTCCGATCCCCGGTTCGCCCCAATCCCATTGGCCTGACGCTGACGCGCATCGAGCGAGTGGAAGGCTGCCGCATCCACGTAGCAAGGCTGGACTTCATTGACGGGACGCCTGTCATTGACCTCAAGCCTTACTTCGTCAGCCGCGATATGGTTTACTCGGCGGCGAACGCCCAGATCGGACGTCCCGCTAGCCGCGAGAACCTGCGCGAATCCTTGTGGGAGCAGGCCCTCAATTTTCACGGCGAAGCCTGCGCGGAGCTGGCGCTGGCGGTGCGCATCATCGAACATTTCCGTTGGGAAGTGCTTGAGGGAAGGGATCCCGCAAGAGTGGTGGTCTCTGCGCCAAGACAACGCGGCTGCCTGGTGGATGGCCTGATGGGCATGACAAGGGTCTCGCTCGGGCGTCGCACTCTGGATTTGATCGAGGATGACAGCGTGATCCTCGAGCACGAGGGCGTCCGGCATCGCTACGACCTGCGTCCGCAGTCCGGTGACGACGCCGGCGCCGTGCTTGGGGCCGACCAGGCCACGCTGTTCGAGTGGCGGCAGGTGAGCGGCGCATGACCGCCGCGGCGCGACCGCGAGTTTACGTCCTGCCCAGCCGCTCCTCCAGCCACGCGACTGCCTGTTGCCAGGAATCCCGCGCGGGAGGCTGATCGCCGGCGAGCACGCGAGTGCGATCGAAGAAAGCTTCCGTGGCGAGGCTCATTACAGGCGTCAGACCGAGCTCGCGCAACGTTTCGTTCACCTGGCGGAGCTCATGGTAGCGGCGATGACAGGCGAGCGGATGGGTCCGGATCCAGTTGGCGGCCACCCGCTCGAAGGGGTTCGCCGTCATGAAGTCGGAGAGATCGCGGAAAAGCTCCTCGGCGAAGCCGGCGCGATGCGCGGCGGCCAGCATCTCGAGCAGCAACGCTTCCGCCCCTTTGGAAAACACGCTGCGGAGCATCTTGAACCGTGAGGCCTGGCCGGTTTGCTCGCTGAAGAAGTGCGCGTTCAAACCGTAACGGCAGAGCAGCTCGGCGGTATCCCGTCCGCGAGGACCCCCGGTGAGGATGCGGGCGCGCGCGCCCTCCGCGCCGACCGCTCCCAGGATGACGGCCTCTGCAAACCCCGCGGGCGTTGTGGCGATGACTTCTGCGATGGCGAGCTTGGTGGCGGGCGAAGTGGAATTGAAGTCCACATACACTTGTCCTTGCCGGAGCCGGGGAGCGAAGCTTCGGGCGACGTCCAGCGCGGCCTCGGTCGTGACCGTGGAAAAGATCCAGTCGCAGCGGGCGGCAAGTTCCTCGGGCGGTAGCAAGGTCACCTTGACCTTGTCCGTGACCAGATCCCACGCCGCGACATCGGCGCCGTTTTGTTGCATCACGGAAGCCAGCAGCGATCCGACCTCACCGAAACCGACGAATCCGATTCGCACGCGTTGCTCGCTCATCTTGCTCTCCTTGCCCAACGGCTAAAACTCATGAGGTCAGCCTCCAGACCAGCACGCCTGTCGCCAGCATCAGCAGGAAGCTCAGCGCGAGGCGGCGTCCCAGGCCTGCCACGCCGGACTGCGTCGCCAGGAAGGTCTTTACCACCGCGTTGCCGGCCAGGGCGATCAGGGTAGCCAGCGTGGTCGCAGGCATAGTCAGACCGCCTGCTTTGAGCAGATCGGAAAGCGATAGCACCGCTGCGTCCACGTCCACCGAGCCGCCCGCCGCGCTGACGATCATGACGCCGGCGCTTCCGGCGGTGGCCGACGCCGTTCGCTCGAGCAGCGTGATCAGACCGAACAGCGCGCCAAAACGCAAGGCGGGACCCAGCCGGAACGGGTTTCGCAGGTGGACGCGCGCTCGCTGAGCTTCTCCCACCGCACTGGCGCCCCACAGCCGCGCCAGCGCCAAGGCCACCGCGGTCATCGCGAGCAAGGGTCCGGCCAGCGCCCACGCCAGCGGCGGATTCACCGCACCCAAGATCGCCAGCAGCCGCGGGAATTGCATCCCGTTGGCCAAAAGGATGGCCTGCCAGTAAAGCGTTCGGTTCTCGGGTTCATCTGCGCAGCTTCGCGCGAGCGAAACGGTAGCGGCCGTGGAAGAAGCCAGCCCGCCGAGCACGCCTGCCAGCCGCAATCCTGCCCGCGGGCCGAGGAACTTCTCCAGGAAATAGCCCACGTAGGAAACCGAGGAGACCAGAATCACGAACAACCAGACCTGACGCGGGACGAAAACGCCTTGCGGTCCCACGCCTCCCGCGGGCAAGACCGGATAAATGATGAAGATGATCGCCAGGAAGCGCAGCGTGTCAGTGAACTCCTGCTCGGTGATCGTTTCCCGGATGAAGTGGTGCAGCGCGCGCTTGGCTTCGAGCAGGATGGTGATGGCGACGGTCAGTCCCACCGCCAGCGTGGGCCCGAAACTGAGGCCGGGCGCCGAGGCGAGATAACCGAGGCAGAAGGTAGCCACGGCGGCCATTTCGGTTGTGATTCCGGAACGCTCCGGGCTTTGGTAATGGAAGACGGCAAGCAACGCGGCGATCGCGGCCAGCGCAGTGACCGCCAGCCATACGTTCTGGAGCAAGCCGCACAGACTCCCCACCAGGGCGATGAGGATGAAGTCCCTGACGCCCGGTTGCCGCTCGGCCTCGGCGCGCGAGAACTCGCGTTCGGCGCCGATCAGGAATCCGATGAGCAAGGCGACGGCAGTGGAACCGACCAGGTCAGGCGCTTGCACGGGCCTCTCCCGAAATGGCCATTACACCAGAGCCCGCGCCGGGCCGTCAGGCCCTATTCGTACCGCAGAGCCTCCGATGGATTCAAACGCGCCGCACGATTGGCGGGCAGCAGGCCGAAAACCACGCCCACAACGAAAGAAACCGCGAAAGCCACCACCACCGAAATCGGGGAGACAGGCACGCGCAGCATGGGCGCCAGGAAGCGAACGCTCAACGGGATGCCGACTCCCAGCAGGATTCCCGCCAGGCCGCCCGAGACGCTGATCAGCATGGCCTCCAGCAGGAACTGCTGGAGAATGTCCCGCCGCGACGCGCCCACCGCCATCCGGATCCCGATTTCGCGGGTCCGCTCGGTGACCGTAACGAGCATGATGTTCATGATCCCGATGCCGGAGATGATCAGCGAAATCGTGGCCACCAGGATCAGCACGATGGTCAGCGCCAGGGCGATCTGTTTGGCGGCGCTCAGGATGGCGGTGAGGTTCTCGACCGTGTACCGTGCGCCAGGGCGATGACGGCTCTCGATCAGGGCGCGTACTTGCGCGGTGACGGCCTCCACGTCCTCGGTGCGGCGCACCTGAACGTAGAGGGGGTCAATGCGCTCCACCGGCGTAAAGTAACGCTGCACCGTGATCGGGATCAAGATCGTCTCGCGCGTCAACTCCGAGAGGCCGAAGCTTTCCACCCGCTCCTTGAAAACTCCGATCACGGTGAACTGCAATCCGTGGATTTTGATGATTTCGCCCACGGCGGCTTGGGGCCGGCCGTAGAGCCGTTCGGCCAGCTTTTCGGTGAGCAACGCGACCTTCTGACGCAGCGTGACGTCGGCCTCGTCCAGGGCGCGACCGGCCAGAATCACCAGGTTGCGAACGTCGGCGTAGTAGTGGTCCGAACCCACGATCCGGACGTCCTGCTCGCGGCCCTGAATCGTCATGCGATCGAAGCTCGTCATCACCCCGGTGACGGCGCGGATGCGACCGTTGAGCTGGGTGCGCACCGCCTCCACATCGGCCCACTTCAGATAGTCCGCCTCGACCTGCGGCATGTTCGAGCCGGCCGCCTCGTAGTAGGCGTAGATCATGTTGGAGCCGACGCCCTGGATTTGCTCGAGGATGTACTCGCGGCTGGTCAGGGAGATTGTCACCACGAGGATCACGGCGGCGTTGCCGATCACCAGTCCCAGCGCAGTCAAACCCGTTCGCACCGGGTTGGCGCGCAGCGCGCTGACGCTGAAGCGGAAAGCCTCGGCCAGGAACACGGTTTACCCGCTGAGTTTCATGGTATCAGGAGCGCTTGGAGTTTCGGAATAAGCCTGGCGAAAAGACGTAGCTCCCATGAGCGGATCTGATCAACGGGTCGGTTTATCTGTGCTCTTGCGGGCTGTGCGGAAGCCGAAAGCGCTCAGGAACGTTTTTTGCTTGACATATCCAGTGGCCAGTTGTATGCTTAACTAAGCTCCGCCCGCTCACGGAAGTCGCGGTGCTCAGTGGAGCAAGAGGGGCTACTGGGCGCGTAGCAGCCCTCAGACCTCGCCCGGTCGCTGGCGAGTACTCAATTCGAATTACTGCGATGAGCCCGGAGGGGATGTGGCTCGCATAAGTCATTACTGTATCCTTTCGGATCCGCTACCGGATGGCCGCTACGTTCTCATGAACGGCATCAGCGGAGCGCTCGATGTGGTTTCCCCGGAACTGGGCGCAATGCTGGCAGAGGCTCTCTGGAACGAGCGCCCGGAGGAAGCCAACCGGGTTGTTGAATACCTCGATGAAGCGAGCCGCCAGCAGTGGCTGGAGCGCGGGCACTTGACGGAGCTCTCGCCGGAGCAGGAAAGGGAGATCGTGGTTGCCATCGCTTCAGCCATGCACGAACAACTTCGGCGATTGCCACGGTTTTTGATCGTACCGAACCTGGACTGTAATTATCGGTGCACCTATTGCTTTGAACGGCCACTTCAAAGGACGTTGCATGTGATCGGGGCGGACATCAGCTACGGCGCAGGCAACGTGGTCATGGGCTTGGAGCAAGTCAAGGCGGTTTATGCGTGCATCGCGCGGATCCAACAGGAGGCGGGGCATCCTGGAGGAGGACAGATCATACTCTACGGGGGTGAACCGCTTGACTCGGCCCATCGGGAGGTGGTGAAGGAGATCGTGCGGCAGGGGATAGCGCGCGGCTTTTATTTTGCCGCGGTCACCAACGGCCACCACCTCAACGAGTTCATTGAGCTACTCGGGCGGGGCGCCATCGAACAGGTCCAGGTCTCCATAGACGGGCCGAAACACATTCATGATCGGCGCCGCATCGCGATCGGCGGGGGATCTTCCTTCGACAAGGTGATGACGAATATCCGGCTGGTTCTCGCCTGCACGGATGCCGAGGTGCAGATCCGCGTGCACGTGGATCCGCAAAACATTCAGCACTTCGACGAGCTGCTTGGAATTTTCGCCGCCGAAGGCTGGCTCAACCATCCCCAGGTGGTGATCTACACCAACACGGTGTACGTCAAGGATGCCCGGGGCCAGGTGTGTACCCGGATGGAAAATGGCGACATCGTGCGGGAACTTCGGAGGCGAGTCGCGTCGTTCTCGAATGTATACACCAGCGCGCCGGAGTTCCATGCCTCGCTGGCCATGCGGCCCGTTTTCGAGGAAGGGGAGCGTTACCGCTTGCGGGGCACTTATTGCGCCGCCAATAGCGGCATGTACGTTTTCGCTCCGGACTGGCACGTCTATGCGTGCTGGGAGTCCATCGGAAAGGCATGCAGTCGCCTCGGCAGATACAATCCGGACGGCACTCTGGCGCTGGACGAAGCCATGGTCCGACGCTGGTTCGAGCGTTCCGTGGCTACCGTGCCGGAATGCCAGCGTTGCGCCTACGCTTTGGTTTGCGGCGGCGGATGCGCGCAGTATGCCGAGTACAATCACGGATCGCCGTACCATCCTTACTGCGATGACTTTCAGCGTATCTTCCGGAGCACGCTGGCCCACAATGTTACTTACTTTCTGGAGCACGGCGAAGCCAAGCCGCAAGAAATTTTTTCTGCGGAGCCAACCGCAGAGGTATTGACCACAGCAAGGAGAGACTTCTCATGAGCGACCGCCAAGACAAGAAACAGAGACGAGAATTTCTCAAAGTTACGGCGACCGGGGCGGTGATGGCCGCCGGCGTCGGGACGGCTGCGGCCCAGCCGCCCAGGCGGGCAACGATGCCTGTAAATCCCCAGGCCAAAGCGGTTTTACCGGACGCAACCGTGGTGGATCGCGCGGAGATCCTGAGGCGGCTGGGGTTACGGCCGGATGTCCCGCCCGACGCCTGGCTGGTGATCGTAAACTGTGGGTCCAACGCCTCGGCTCTACGTCCCCAGCAATTGAGGGAGGTCGTCGCGCGAGGCGTAGTGAAGCGAGAGGAATTGGACCCCGAGAGTCTCAAGGTTTTGGAAGCCGCGGAGGGCCAGGAGCCTCGACCGCCCAGGAAATAGTCCCGCGGGAGCTTTCCCAGGACGGCTCGGGCCTCCATTCACGCGGAAGCCAAAAGCTCGCACATGCGCGTTCTCCCAGTAACGCCCGGCGCGCGGAACCCGACCGGTCCGGTTGGTGGACCACCCACAGCCCCCCGCAAAGGTTCGCGAACACTTGTGGTCGAAAAAGCCTCGCGCTGGTTGCGGCGCGAACTGGGTAACTTCGATCCTCCCGGCGAGCGAAACGATTTGTGCGAGGCGCGGCGGACGGCGCTGGCTGAGCTGGCGCTGGGGTGCGTGGTGCTGCGCGGTCTGCCGTCCGCCGCCGATTACGCATGGTTGACCGAACCGGCTGCCTGTTTGCTCGCCGATGCGTTCCGGCGCAAGGAGGTGCATTCCTTCCTCGTCGAGGGGCCGGTAGGCGCTTTTGCCGGGCACCTGCTCATGTGGGCGGCATTGCCACGAGAGATTGCCGAGAGCGTCATCACCCGCTCGGAGCTAGAGGCGCTCTTGGAGGCAAGGAACGTCACGCGAGTGGAAAGAACCCCGACGCGGCAGCTCGAGCTCCGCTATGTGCTCGAGCTGGCCGGTCTCCGACATAACCTGCCGAGCTGGCGCGAGATCTACCGCCGAACGCTCGCCGCTACTCGCCCGGTGACGGCTTCCCTCGAACCATCAGACATTTACGCCATCACCCATACCGTCTTCTATGTGACTGGTTTCGGACGTAATCCCGACCGGGCTCTGTCCCGCGCCGAAAGGGTGCGCCTGATCCGCATGACTGACGAGATCCAGGAGCGCATGATAGGCGCGCACCACTGGGACCTGGTCGCCGAGCTGATTTTGGCGCGGTGCTGCCTCGCCGGCGGACGAACCTTCGCGGATCAAGCTGCCTGGGAGGCGCTCGCTCGGGCCCAAGCCGAGGAGGGACATTTCCTTTCAGCGGCAACACTGAAGGCGCTCCAGGGAACGTGTGCCGGGCCCCAGGAGCGAAGAGAGATTCTGTTTCTTGCCGGTTACCACACTTGTCTGGTGGTGATCCTGGCGGGCGCCTTGTCGGGATTCGATACCGACGTCAGGAGAGCTGTTTGAGAAGCTGCTCAGCCCGGCGTCGAGGCGGATCCTCGGGAGTCAACGGCGATTGCAGGTACTCCCGCAGCAAACGCCGGGCCTCGTCGAGGTTGCGGCCGGTCTCGACGTAAATGGCCGCGCGCTCGAACTTCAGGCGAGGGCTGTTCGGCGCGATCTTTTCCGCCTGCGCCAGCAAGGCCTCGCTCTCTTCGAACCGCTTCTGGCGCGCGAGAAATTTGGCCAGGTCCACAATCCGCCCGAGCTGGCGCGGCGCCAGTTCCAGGGCCTGTCGGAGATGCTGTTCGGCGCGCGCGAACTCGCGGCGTTTTTCGGCCAGGCGGGCCTCGGCGTAGTATCGCTCGGCCGGATCGAGCTTGCCGATCCGCTCGATCAGGGCCGCCGCCTTGTCCAGACCGCCGCCGAGAAAACCGGGCGCCTCCAGGTAGTACTCAAACAAGTCATTCAGCGCTTCGATATTGTCGGGATCCAGTTCGACGGCTTTCTCGAACTGCTCGCGCGCCTTGCGGGCCAGTCCGGGAGCGGTCACGAAGCTTGACGTCTCGGCGCGCTTGCCGTAGGCGCGGCCCAGCCAGAGGTGATAGGAAACGTTGCGCGGATCGGCCGCCACCGCCTTCTCGAAACATTGGGACGCCTTTTTGTAGTCGCCCTCCATGTAGTAGGCCTTGCCCAGCAACTCCCAGGCGGCGGCGTCCTTGTGCTTGAGCGGGTTCAGCAGCTCGATCACCTGGTGGTACTCGGCGCGCTCGTAGTGGTAGCGGGCGCGATCCAGCGTTTCCGAAGCCAGGGCAGCGAACGCCAAGGCCCACAGCACCACCGCTGCCGCCACCCAAACCCGCATTGTCTTCATTCTACTCCAGTAGATGCGTTTGCGAACCCGGCGGGTACAGGTCCCGTACAATGGGAAGCGGCGCGCCATGAGGGTCCTGCTTTGCCTCCTGTTGCTCTGGACTGCTTCGCCTCTCGCCGCCCAGTTGCCGCGTGAGGAACCGGAACTGAAACTGCCCAGCGGCAAGTCGCAAAAAGAGGAAATGCTCAAGGCCGACTACGAGCAATCCCTGCGCGACGCTGAGCGGCTGGTCAAATTGTCGGAAGAGTTCAAAGCCGAACTTGAGAAGCAGGGCAGGCACGTGCTCTCGGTCTCCACGCTGCGCAAGATCGAGGAAATCGAGCGGTTGGCGCGCCGCATCCGCTCGCGACTGCGCCGGTTCTGAATGAGGCATGCCCGTCCGGTTTGTCTTGCTCTGGATGGCCCTGGCCACGGGCGCGACCCAGCCGGGTGGATCGTCCTGGCAGGCCTCGATCGTGCCGGGCGGCCCCGTCCTGGTCCTGCTACCTGCCTCTCGGGAAGGGGTTCAGGAAACCTTCGACCGCTGGAGGCCGGCGGCGCAGGCTGGGTGGAGTCTGGCCGTCTGGCGCGGGTCGGTGGCCTGCTCGGATGCAACGGTTTCTGCGATCGAGCAGGCGCTGGGGCCGCTGCTCACGGAGTCCAAAGCAGACCAGCAAAGGGTTTACCTCGTGGGCGAAGGCGCCGGCGCATCCGCGGTCTTCTACATCGCATCGCGCCGTCCTGACCTGTGGGCAGCGGCAGCCGCCTTGGGCGGCAATCCCCGGGTCGCCATCGAGACCAACCGCCTCTTTGCAGCTAACACCGCTTTAATACCCGTGCTTTGGCTACCGCGAGAGAACGATCCCCTGGCCGCGAGCATGGCGAGGCGCCTGCGCGAGGCGGGCTACCATCTGGCGGATCCCCCGAAGGAGCAGATGACGCTGAGTGATCTGCTGGCCTGGCTGGGGAGCCGCCGCAAGGAAACATTTCCGACCAAAATTGATTGCGAGACGGGGCATCCCGGCTTTGCCCGCTGCTATTGGGCTGAAATCACGCGGTTGGATTTCAACCAGCGCAACGACGCGCTGCCCTCATCGCGAGTGCCTCCGGGTTCCGGGGCTTCCCTGGCCCTGGGAGGTTTCGGATTCGATCCTGCCGCCCCCGGTCCCGGTGTGCTGGTGGGCTGGCTGCCGGAGAATTACAAGGGTCCTCTGAGGCTGGGGGATCGGATCGTGGCGGTGGCCGGGCGCGAGATTGCCGACGGGCGCGCCTACTTGGAATTCATGGAACGGCAGACCGAGGAACGCAACACGGCGGTCATGGTCTTGCGCGATGGCCGGCGCATGCGGATCGAAACACGCATCGTGTTACCCAAGCGCGAAGAGGCGCAGACGGCGCGGATTCAGGCGGAGTACCTGCCGGACACGCGGGAAATCTTCGTGGTCACGCGAGGGGTGGCCGGCCTGCGCCTGGACGTCCCCGCCTTCTGGGCGCCGGTGCGCATCAACTGGAACGGCCTGGAAGCTGGAGTGGCGGAGAGGGGCGGCTGTTGGGAAACGGAAGTGGGCCAGCCGCTGCGCCCCTGCCCACGGTGAGACGTCGGGGCCTTGTGCTAACCTGTCGGACGGATTGCCATGACCGCTACGCGCGAGAAAGCCCAGATCATGAGCGCTTCCGAGATCGAGCGGACGCTCGTCCGGCTGGCGCATGAGATTCTGGAGAAAACGGAAGACCTCGACCGGCTGGCTTTCGTGGGGATACGGCGCCGCGGCGTGCCGATCGCACAGCGCCTGGCCGCCAAGATCAAGGCGCTGGAAAACCGGGATATCCCCGTGGGCGCGCTGGACATCACGCTGTATCGTGACGATCTTTCCATGATCGGCGCGCAGCCGCTGGTCAATGCCACCGAGATTTCCTTCCCGGTGACGGATAAGGACATCATTCTGACGGACGACGTGCTGTTCACGGGACGCACCGTGCGCGCGGCGCTGGATGCGCTGTTCGATCACGGACGTCCGGCGCGCGTCCAGCTTCTGGTTCTGATTGACCGCGGGCACCGCGAGTTGCCGATCGAGGCGCGCTTCGTAGGGCGAACGGTGCCCACCACTCGCGACGAGATGGTGGAAGTCAGGCTGCGTGAAATTGACCAGACCGAGAAGGTTCTGTTGATGGAAAAGACGGGCTGAAGCCCGGGGAGAAGGTATAGCATGCGGGCCGGATTGCTGGGCATCGAGCCGCTGGATCGCTCGGAGATCGAAGCCATCCTGGAGCGGGCCAAGGCCTTCCAGCCCGCCCAGAATCAGCCGTTCGTAAAGCTGGACACGCTGCGCGGGAAAATGATCGTCAATTTGTTCTTCGAGGCTTCCACGCGCACGCGCACCAGCTTCGAGATCGCCGCCAAGCGCCTGGGGGCGGACGCCATCTCGATCACGGCGGCGGGCTCCAGTATGGCCAAGGGCGAATCCCTGGTGGACACGCTGAACACGCTCGCCGCCATGCGCCCGGACGCGATCGTCATGCGGCATTCGGCTTCCGGCGCGCCGCACTTTCTGGCGCGGCATCTGCCCATTCCGATCATCAACGCCGGCGACGGCACGCACGAACATCCCACCCAGGCGCTGCTCGACGCACGCACCATTCTGGACCACCGACCCACGCTCGAGGGGCTGCGCGTGGCCATCATCGGCGACATCGTGCACAGCCGGGTGGCGCGGTCTAACATCTTCCTGCTCTCGAAATTCAACGCCGAAATCGTGCTGTGCGGGCCGGCGTCGCTGGTTCCGCCCGAGCTGGCGCGCATCGCGCCGGGCGTCACCATCACCTACGACATGCGCGAGGCGATCCGCGGCGCCGATGTCATCATGATGCTGCGCGTCCAACTGGAGCGACAGCAGGAGGCGGCCTTCCCCGCCGACGAGTACTTCCAGTTCTACGGCCTGCGTCTGGAACATCTGGAGCTGGCCAAGCCCGATGCCATCGTGATGCATCCCGGCCCCATCAATCGCGGGCGCGAGATTTCTTCGGAAGTGGCTGATTCCCAGCGCTCGGTGATCCTCAACCAGGTGGAGAACGGGGTCGCCGTGCGCATGGCGGTGCTGGAGAGGATCCTGGGTTGAACTGATGCCGAAGCTGCTGATCCGCAACGGTCGTGTCATGGATCCCGCCAGCGGCATGGACCGCGTGGCGGATGTGCTCATCAAGAGCGGCCTGATTGTCCGTATCGAACCCAACATCCAGGCCACCGGAGCCATCACGTTCGACGCCAGCGGATTGGTGGTGGCGCCCGGGTTCATTGACCTGCACACGCACTTGCGCGAGCCCGGCTACGAACACGCTGAAACCATCGAGACCGGCTCGCGAGCCGCGGCCGCCGGGGGGTTCACCAGCGTGTGCGCCATGCCCAACACCAGGCCGGTCAACGACGATGCCGCGGTGACCCGCTACATCCTCGAGCAGGCCGAACGGTTCGCGATCACGAACGTTTTCCCCATCGGCGCCATTACCGAAAACAGCGAGGGCGAGCGGCTGGCCTCGATCGGCTCCATGAAGGCGGCGGGTGCGGTGGCCATCTCCGACGACGGACGCCCCGTGATGAACTCGAGGGTGATGCGCCGTGCCATGGAGTTCGCGCGGGCCTTCGGCATGGTGGTGATAGATCACTGCGAAGATCTGAATCTTTCCGCCGGCGGGGACATGCACGAGGGCGAGCAGTCGGTGCGGCTGGGGTTGCGCGGCATCCCGTCGGTGGCCGAGGACATCATGGTGGCCCGGGACCTGCTGCTGGTGGAATTGACGGGCGCGCGCTTGCACGTGGCGCACGTTTCTTCGGCGCGCTCCCTGGCCATGATCGCCGAGGCCAAGAAGCGCGGGCTGCCGGTAACCTGCGAAGTCACTCCGCATCACATCGCGCTCTGCGACACCGACGCGGTTCCCTACGACAGCAACTTCAAGATGAAGCCGCCCCTGCGTTCCGCCGCGGACCGCGAAGCGCTGCTGGAAGGGATCGCCGCGGGCGTGGTGGACGCCATCGCCACCGATCACGCGCCTCACCCCGGCAGCGAGAAGATGCAGGAATTCGAAAAGTGCCCCTTCGGTGTGATCGGGCTGGAAACGGCACTGGGCGTAGCGTTGAAGGTGCTGGTGCACACGGGGCGCATCTCGCTCATGCGGCTCATCGAACTGTTCACCACAGGTCCGGCGCGCGTGCTCGGACTCGATCGCGGCCGCCTGGCGCCCGGGGCCGTAGCCGACCTGACGATCTTCGATCCGGAGATGGTCTGGACTTATGACGTCAACCGCTCCTGCTCGAAGAGCAAGAATTCTCCTTTCCACGGGTGGACTTTCCGCGGCGGTCCGGTAGCCACCGTGGTCAAAGGCCGTATCGTCTGGCAACGCAACCAGGAAAGGGGTTGATATGTCCGGCTTCGATTTTCCCGAAACCCGCAGTCTGCCTGCGCCGCGCCCGCGTTGGGGCTTGACGGCCGTCGCCATCGTCGTAGCGATTCTGCTTCTGGGTGCGCGGGCGATCGCCTCGTTTTTCCTCGAATACCTGTGGTGGAAGGAGCTGGGCCAGCTTCCTACCTGGGTGGACATGTTGATTTACTCGGCGACCCCTGTGGTGCTGGGGACGCTGCTCGCTTGGTTGGTGCTGCTGGTGGCCCATGCGCGCGCGTTAGGTTTCGCTGGCGTACGCGCCCGCCGGCATCCGTTTTATCGCCGCGTCATGGCTGTTGTGCTGCTGGCGGTCAGCTGGCTGGTGGCTTCGGGCACGCTGGATACCTGGACCGTGGTTCGCTTCTTTGGCGGAAGGCGCTTGCCGCCCGAGGCCACGGCATGGCGCGATCCCATTTTCGGCAAGCCGCTCAGCGCCTACCTGTTCGACGTGCCGTTCTACTCGCTGTTGTGGAAGTACCTGCTGGCGCTGGCGGTCGTGGCCATCCTGGTTTACTGGCTCACCGCGCGCGCCTGGCAAATTCGCCGCCAGTTACCCGAGTTGCAGGAGGCTCAGGAGCTGGACTTCGGCTTCCTGCGCCTGGAGGGCGCGCTCGAATCGCGATTTCTGCGACTGGCGGCGGTGGCTGCCCTGGTGGCCCTGGCGTTCCGGTTCTACTTGGGCCGCTACCAGATGCTGGTCAACGATCACGGCTTCATGGTGGGCATCAACTGGGTGGATCACCGCCTGGGCTTGCCCTTGCAATGGCTGCTGATCGTGGCCTGTCTGGCCGCGGCCGTGTTCGTATGGTTGGGTCGGTGGGGCTGGGCGGCGGCAATGTCGGGAGCCGTGGTGCTGCGGCTGGCCGTCCCGGCGATCGTGGGCGCCGTCTACGTGCGACCCAACGAGATTTCCATCGAGCGGCCATACATCGAGAAGCACATCCGCGCCACGCGCAGCGCGTTCGGGCTGGAATATCGCACGCGCGAATTCGAATTCCCGGCCAAACTGGAAACGCGCGTGGATCTGAGCCGACATCGCGTACTGCTCGATAACATCCGTCTGTGGGACTGGCGGGCGTTCCATGACACGGTCACGCAGATCCAGGCGCTGCGCCCGTACTACCGCTTCGCCGACTCGGACGTGGATCGCTATATCATCGAGGGTCAGCTTCGGCAGGTTCTGCTGACGCCGCGCGAGCTCGACATCCGTCAGTTGCCCGAGGCGCGCACGCGCTGGATCGTGCCCCACTTCATGTACACACACGGCTACGGTCTGGTGATGGCCGAAGCCAACCGGATCACGCCCGACGGCCTTCCCGTCCTGCTCATTCAGAATGCGCCGCCCGAAGTGAAGACGCCGAGCCTGAAACTGGTGCGGCCCGAGCTGTACTACGGCGAATCTACGCACGAGCCGGTGTTCGTGAACACGGCCCAGCCCGAATTCAGCTACCCTTCGGGTGCTGAGAACGTCTTCACGCGCTACCAGGGACAGGGCGGCTTCCCCATTCACCCCTGGCACGTACGGATCGCCGCGGCCCTGGTCCACGCCGACGTCAACATTCTGCTCACGGGTTTCCTCACGCCAGGCAGTCGCATGATGATCCGGCGCAACGTGCGCGATCGTGTCAGCCGGCTGGCGGGCTTCATCAGTTGGGATCCCGACCCGTACTTGGTGCTGACGGATTCCGGACGGCTGGTCTGGACGATCGACGGCTATACGACGGCGCAGCTCCACCCATATGCGAGGGGCGTCAACGTGCCCGGCGTCGGCTACGTCAACTACATGCGCAACGCCGTCAAGGCCACGGTGGACGCCTACGACGGGACCACTCGCATCTACATCTTCGATCCCGCCGATCCCATCATTCGCGCCTACCAGCGGTTGTTCCCTGAGTTGTTGAGACCCGCCTCCGAGATGCCGCCCGAGCTGCGTTTCCACGCCCGCTACCCGGAGACGTTCTTCCGCGTGCAGGCCGAAATTTACCGCACCTACCACATGCTCGACCCGCAGGCTTTCTACAACAAGGAGGACGTCTGGGACATCGCGCGCAACATCCAGGGACAGGGAGGGCAGCCGCAGACCGTGGAGCCCGCCTACGTGGTGGCCACGCTGCCAGGCGAGGACAAGGCTGAGTTCCTGCTCATCCTGCCTTTCACGCCGCGCAACAAGGACAACATGATCGGGCTGATGGTGGCGCGCTGCGACGGAGAACATTTGGGCGAGCTTTTGTTCTTGCAGCTCTCCAAGCAGGAACTCATCTACGGCCCCATGCAGATCGAGGCCCGGGTCAACCAGGACCAGATCATTTCCAAAGACCTGACGCTGTGGAACCAGCAGGGCTCGCAAGTGCTGCGCGGGCAAATGCTGGTGTTGCCCATGGGAGAAACCTTTCTCTACGTCGAGCCGCTTTACATCCAGGCTTCCGAGGCGCGTATGCCTCAGTTGCGCAAGGTGGTCATGGCCATGGGTAATCACCTCATCTACACGGATACGTACCAGGAGGCGGTGGCCCAGCTCGACGCGATCATGAAAGGGGCTGCCATCCAGGCGGCGGAAGCGGCGCGCGTGGCCGCCGGAGGCCCCAAGGCGGAGGCTGCCGCGGCGCGTTCCACCGCCGACGCGCGCCTGGAAGCCATTCGCAACCATTTCCGCCGCTATCGCGAGCTAGCGGCCCAGGGACGCTGGGCGGAAGCCGGCCGCGAGCTGGAAGCCATCGAGGCAGAGCTGAGCAAGCGTTAGAAACGAACGAGCGTGGCGGACCGCAGCCAGGACTGGTTCGATCAGGCGCAGCGGGATCTGGAGTTCGCCGTGCACTCGGCGCGCTCAGGATTCCACGAATGGGCTTGTTTCGTCGCCCACCAGGCCGCCGAGAAAGCGTTGAAGGCCCTCCATCTGAGGTGCGGCCAGGAGGCTTGGGGTCACTTGCTGGTCCGGCTGCTGCGGGAGTTACCGGCTTCGATTACGGTTCCGGCTGACCTCACCGAAAGCGCGCGCATGCTGGACGCCTGTTACATCCCGCCGCGCTATCCCAACAGCTATCCGGAAGGGGCGCCGTACCAGCACTACGGTCCGCGACAAAGCGAGGAGGCGATCGCCCATGCCCGTGCGATCGTTGAGTTCGTCCGTGCTCAAATGGCCTGAAGCGGAGGCCGTCGTTGCGGAGCTTCATCGCTGGGCCGAGGCGATCGGGCCCGCGCGCAAGGAACTGCTCCGCGTCGGCTACTTCGGCTCCTGCGCTCGGGGCAACTGGGGGGTGGGCAGCGACCTGGATGTCATTCTGATCGTGGAAAGCTCACCCGACCCGTTTCCTTTGCGGGCTGCGCGCTGGGACCTCAGCGGCTTGCCGGTTCCCTGCGACGTGCTGGTTTACACGCAGGAGGAATGGGAACGGATCGAACGCCGGGGCCACGGCTTCGGTCCCATCCGGTGGATATGGAGCAGGGCCCTGGCTGACGCCGGCAGCGATTAGCGTTGCGACTCCGGCGGCACGTACTCGGGGGGCAGCTCCGTGCCCTCGCCGAAGAAGTATTCTTCCATGCGTTTCAAGAGAAATTCCTGCGCCTGGCGGGTGCCCAGATTCAGCCGGTATTCATTCATCAGGATCTTCATCAGTTCCACCCACTGCCGCCAGGCCTCTTTGGAGACGTTCTCGTAAATTTTTTGCCCGAGCGGGTGGCCGTCAAAAGGTACTTCGTCCAAACCGGGCATCATCCGCTTGTATTTCACGCAGAACACCATTCGCTGGGGACGCTCCTGCCCCCCAGTCCCCGTCGTGGCATCAGCACTCATGCACGAATCTCCTCTCTTTCAGGATAGCGTACGCCGTCACGCGGACGGCTTGAGTTCGAAGCCGTGCTGGCGGCGGTGATGACTGCCATCGAAGGCCTGAGTGGACTTGAACAGTTCATAGCGACCGTCGCCAGCCACCTCACGCACCCGATCGAGCAGGCTCTGTTGTTCAGCTCGCGTCATGGGCCGGAAACCGCGCGCCAGCTCGATCACCTCACGCAGTTGCTCCATCGAGGTGATTCCCACCACCTGGGTCGCCACGGGCTGACTCCAGGCGTAACGCAGGCATTCCGCCACGGTGAGGCCGGCTCGCGCCAGCAGAATGCCCTGCGGGTAGCCTCCGCCCAGCCCTTTCATGCCGATCACGCCCACTTTTTTCTTCAGGCAGACCGGAATCACCTCGCGCTGGAACGAGCGGTACCAGGCGTCCATGGGATTCACGGGCATCTGCGCCGTATCCCAATCGTGCGGTTTGGCGAGCATCTTCAGATGGATGCGCGGATCCTTGTGTCCGGTGAAGCCGATGAACCGGACCTTTCCCTGCTGCCGGGCCTCGATGGCCGCACGGATGCCGCCCTTCTCGAAAACCCAATCGGGCGCATTGTCATAGACGATCTCGTGGAACTGCCACAGGTCAATGTAGTCGGTGCGCAGGCGACGAAGGCTGTCCTCGAGATTCTTCATGGAGCCTTGGTAATCGCGCTCGCAGTTCTTGGTCATCAGGAACACCTTCTGGCGGCGATTGTCCATGGCCAGTGCTCTGCCCATCAACTCCTCGGCCCTGCCGCCGTGATAGTCCCAGGCATTGTCGAAGAAATTGATGCCCTCATCCATGGCGGCGTGCATGATCCGGATGGCTTCCTTCTCATCCTTGGCGGCGGCCACGTGCCAGCCGCCGAGACCGACAATTGAGACGCGGACGCCCGTGCGGCCCAGCACGCGCATGGGAAGGCCGGTGGCAGAAGCCGGGGTGGTGTCGGCGATCACCTGCTCGGCGAGAGCGAACCAGCTTGCGGCTGCGCCGGTGAGAAACTCTCTGCGCGTAGCGCGATCCAGCGACATGACGACCTCCTTGCTGCTTTCTTTAGATGCCCGAGGCGCCCACAAGCATCAGCTCCGGGTCACCCTGTCGGGGCTGCCACCGGGCGGCCACGAGCGAACCGGCAGGCACGCCTTCGGGCGGGCGCGAATCCGGAGTCACCTGGATCCAGACTCTGCCGGCGCCCTCCCGACTGCTCAGTTGAACGCCCCACCAGCCGGGATGTTCGAGCCATTCGGTATCGAAGTCCTCGCCCGGGCCGCGCACCACCATGACGGCGCCGATGCGCGTGCGCGCGGCCGGCTGAAGTGTCCGCGCGGTGAAGTGCCACTGGTTGGGCTTGTCCTCGTGATATTCGGGAGGGTTGCCTTCGTTGTAGGGCGTATCGAACTGATCGGTCTGGCTGAAGGCGAGGCCATGATCGCAGGCCAGCCGGACCGATAGAGTCGCGCCGGCGCGGTAAATGATGACGAGTCTGGCGGCCTCGTCCAGCTCCATAGGCTCGAAGGCGTGCAGGAGCCAACGGAATTCCGCAGGGGCGGGCGCCTCCAGCTCGTCGAGAACCGCGACAAGGGCAGGACGCAGGAAAATCAAATGGCGCACGAATTGTTTCAGCTTACCCTGGTAGGCGGCTGCCGCGTCCCCGGCCACGTACGTGATCGCGCGCTGGTGCCGGAAATCGAGGATGCGGCCCTGCGCCCTGGCGCTGCCCCAGACCTGCCCTTCGCCGTTGACGAGGATCGAGTTGTGGGCTTTGGTCTGGCGGGTCCACTGGGCGTGGTGCGGCATGCCGTAGGCCGGTCCGTAATAACCGGAAGGGATGGCGAGGCCACGCCCGCCTTTGAGGATGGCGAACGAATTCTGGTCCGCGTGACTGTGACTGACGCTGCCGTAAGGGCTGCATTTGAAAAGGACGAAGGTGTCTTCCCTCGGCTTGTCCAGCGCGCTGTGCATGGCCGCCCACCCGACGCCGCGGAACACGGCCGCCGAAGGCAGATCCGATGGGGGAAGGGCAGGCACGTCGTCTTCCGTCAGCAAGGCGATGAGCGGGTCGCCCGTCACCGACGCGCCGGTCTGCCGGGCGTACCACACGCAAGCCGGATCGCGGAAGCGCCGACCGTGATGCATCATGAGGGTGGCGCCCGAGCCGCCTACGCCCCCTTCGAAGCCGTCGCCAAACGGCTTGATCTCCGCCACGGGGCTGGTGCAGTAAAGCAGGAACCGGCGCACGCGCTGGTAGAAGGGACGCTGGTAAAGGTTGTAGCCGGTGGCCGCGAGCAAGGACTCGAGCGCTCCCAGGTAAATCAGGTTGTAAGAGAGCGCGTAACTGATGCCTTCCGCCCAGCCGCCATCGCTGTCGCCCCAGTGCGGATAAAACGTAGTAAGCGCGCGCAAGGAGTAATCCAGCCATTCCACGGCGTCGGGCGCCTCGTCTTTGAGCGTGACGGCGTACTCGCTCAGGTAGGCGATAAGGCGGCCGTTGTGGCTTTCGCCGGGCGAAGCCAGATAGTCGGCGCGCTTCAACCGTGTCAGCACCTGGCGGGCGCGGCCGATGGTCATGTCACGTACGCGCTGTCGTTCGCTTTCGTCGAAGAGATCGTAAAGCCAGTCGTAGGCCCGGTGACCGTGCTTGGCCATGGAAAGGCCAGGTTCGTCGCCCCAGGGCGCCATCACGGACATCGGCCCTTCGATTCCCCAGCTTTCTACCTCGAGCAGGATGCGCTTGGCCGCCAGCCCGTAGCGCTCGTCGCCCGAGAGCACATAAGCCAGCGCCAGCGTGCTCATGGCGTTGTCAATCACGCTGCGGAACTCGCGGAAGTAGGCGACGTAACCCATGCGCTGGCGTGCAGGATCGGTGTATGTGTGATACTCGGGCGGCTTGGGTGGCTCCGTTTTCAGATAGCGTTCTGCGCTGGAGCGGATCGAGTTCCAAGCTTGCCTGCGCCCGGCCTGCAAGGAACGACGGATCTCGGGCAGCGCGTCGCGCAGGAACATGTAACGGGGGTGAGTGTCGGGCACGAGCGCCAGGATTTGTTCCGGCGCGATCCAAGGGAACTCGGTCAGGCCTTCCGGGACGGTGAAATACCAGACGCCGCGCTTGGCCAGCACGCGGTCATCGCGATCGCAGGCCTCCACGTCCCAGCAGTATTCTCCGGGAGGCAGCGGCTTGGTCGGCAGGTGCACCGGATCCGTGAGGTAAGGCGCCTGGTAAACCTCGCGGCCCTGATCGTCCCAGATCAACAGGCGGTACATGGCGGCGCCCGGCGCTCTCCACCAGGCAAAACCGGGAGGGTTGATGGCGACGGTCTCACCGTTGCGAGGCTGAGGGAACACCGCGCGATCGTTAGGTGGCGCGGAAGGGAACGAGACGGGGGCTGCGGAACGCAGCCTCGGCGCCAGACAAGCCAGTTGCAGCAAGCCCCTTCGGCTGATGCGCATCGCCTCCATGATAGCGGGGCAACCGCCATGTTACGCTGGCCTGTTATGCAGTTGAGCGAGGTCTTCCGTGCGCTGGGAGAAAACGGCCTGGCCGAACTGCTGCGGCACGTTTCCATCGGGCGTTTGCGCACTTACCAGCTCTACGAAAACCTCAAGGTGCGCGCCCACGCGCGCAAACTGAACACGGAGACGCTGCGCAAGAGCGGGCCGCGGTTCTGGTCGCGGCTGGTCGAAGGCGATGAAGAACTGGCGCGCGATCTGGCGCAGGGCGTGCTGGTCTCGAACCTGGAAATGGTGCAGGCGGTGCTCGATTTCCTGGGCATCCCCAACCGGGACGGTTTCTTCGAGAAGGATGTGGACGCAGGCCAGTACCTCACGGAAGGCTGGCAGCAGCGGGTCTGGGAGCGTTTCCATGGCCAGTTTCCCGAAACGCTCCTGGTGTTTTACATCAACCACCTGGGCTGGGAGTTGGGCAAGGCGGAAGAGGTTTTTGTGCCCGCGGCGGCTTGACCCGCGGCCTCCGGCCATCTCACGCTAGAATAAGCGGTTAAGCCCACATGCCGGAACCTGCCCTGTCGCTGGAATCGTTGTTGTCGGATCTGGAAGCGCGCGCCCGCGAGCGCATCGAAGCCGCGTCCACCCGCGAGGAGCTGGAAGCGGTGCGCATCGAAGCGCTGGGCCGCAAGGGAACGCTTGCCCAGGTCTCCAAGCAGTTGGGCAGCCTGCCGGCGGAAGAGCGGGCGCGGATTGGCCGTTTGCTGAACGCGGTCAAGCAGGATCTGGAGCAGCGTCTGGCGGCGCGTCTTGCCGAGTTCGAGCGCCGGGAGCTGGAGGCCCGGCTGGATGCCGAGTGGCTGGATCTGACGCGGCCCGCGCCCGGGCCGCGGCCCGGCAGCCTTCATCCCATCACGCAACTGCAGTACGAGATCGAAGATCTGTTCACGTCGCTGGGCTTCACGGTGCTGGATGGTCCGGAGGTCGAGACGGAATACCACAACTTCGATGCGCTGAACATTCCGCCCGATCATCCGGCGCGCGACGTGCAGGATACGTTCTGGCTGGTGGACGGCCACCTGTTGCGCACTCACACCTCGCCCGTGCAGGTGCGCGGCATGGAGAAATTCCGGCCGCCGCTGCGCATGATTGCGCCGGGGCGCGTGTTCCGCAACGAAGAGGTAGATGCCTCGCACGAGCACACCTTTTACCAGGTGGAAGGCATGATGATCGACCGGGAGGTCTCGGTGGCCCACCTGATTTACTTCATGAAGGTGCTCGTGAACCACATTTTCCGGCGCGAGACCGAAGTGCGACTGCGTCCGGGTTACTTCCCCTTCGTCGAGCCCGGCTTCGAGCTGGACCTGGCGTGCCTGGTGTGCAACGGACGCGGCTGTCCGGTGTGCAAGCACACAGGCTGGGTGGAAATGCTGGGCTGCGGTCTGGTCCATCCCAACGTGCTCCGCATGAGCGGCATTGATCCGGAAGAGTGGATGGGCTGGGCATTCGGGCTTGGCCTGACCCGGCTGGCCATGATGCGCTACGGGCTGGACGACATCCGCTGGTTCCAAAGCGGCGATCTGAGATTCCTGAGGCAGTTCTGAGCGTGCAGGCGCCGGGAACTGCCGCCGGCTTGCGATATGAAGTTCTCCTACAACTGGCTGCGAGAGTTGGTCGAAGGCCTGGATATAGACGCGCGCGCCCTGGGCCTCGAGATCACGATGAAAACCGCCGAGTGCGAGGGCGTGGAGACATACGGCGAGCACCTGGCGGCCGTGGTGGCGGCGCGCGTGCTTTCGGCGGAACTGATCCCGGGAAGCCACAACCAGAAAGTGGTTGTGGATACGGGGCGTTACGGGATCAAGACTGTGGTCTGCGGGGCGCCGAACTGCCGCCCGGGCATGATCACGGCGTACGTTCCCCCAGGCACGGAATTGCCCGGAGGCCGTATTGACAAACGCACCATCCAGGGCGTGGAAAGCGACGGCATGCTTGCCAGCGGAGCCGAGCTGGGCATCAACCGCGACGCGGCGGGGATCCTCGAGCTGGAAGCCGAACCGGGCGATCCACTGCCCGGATGCGTGCCGGACCAGATTCTCGAGATCGACAACAAGTCGCTGACGCACCGGCCCGATTTGTGGGGCCATCTGGGGCTGGCGCGGGAGGTTGCGGCGATTCTGCGGAAACGTCTGCGCGATCCGGTTCCCGCTGACCGCCGGCCCGAGGGTCCTGCTGCCATCCGTGTGGCTATCGAGGACTTCGATCTGTGCCCGCGTTATAGCGCGCTGGTCTTCGAGAATGTAACCGTCAAGCCCTCACCGCTGTGGTTGCAGTACCGCTTGCAGGCTGTAGGGCTGAATCCCATCAACAACATTGTGGACGTCACCAACTTCGTGATGGCGGAGCTGGCGCAGCCGCTGCACGCCTTCGATCAGGATCTCCTGCACGGGGATACGATTTACGTGCGGCGGGCGCGGGAAGGTGAGTGGCTGACGGCGCTGAACGAGCAGACCTACCAGCTCGATCCGTCCAATCTGGTAATCGCAGACGCCAAAGGGCCGGTTGCCCTGGCGGGCGTCATCGGCGGCTTGGACAGCGGGATCCATCCGGGCACGCGAAGGATCGTGTTGGAGAGCGCGTGCTTCCAGGCTTCCTCGATCCGCAAGACTTCAGCCCGCCTCAAGCTTCGCACGGACGCCTCCATGCGCTTTGAGAAGGCGCAGGATCCGGAGAACACGGTCCGCGGTCTGGTGCGGGCCTGGCAGCTGTTCGAGGAGGTCTCGCCGGGCATCCGGCTGGTCGGGGGGCTTGCCGACTGCCGCGGTCCTTTCTCGCCCCCGGCGCCGATCGAGCTGCCGCTGGACTGGCTGGCGCGCAAGCTGGGCCGCGAAGTGCCGGACGAGGAGGTTCGCGACATTCTCGAGCGACTGTGTTTCCGTGTAGAGGCCGGCCGACCGAGGGTCTTCCTGGTCACGCCGCCGAGCTGGCGGGCCACCCGGGACGTCTCGATCAAGGATGACCTGGTGGAAGAAGTCGGGCGGATGATCGGCTACCAGACGATCACACCCCAGCCGCCGCAGGTGGCGTGCACGGTGCCGCCTCAGGATCCCTTCCGCACGTTCCTGCGGAGCGTGCGCCAGGCTCTGGTGGCTCAGGGCTTCACCGAGGTGCACAATTACTCGTTCTACAGCGAAGAACTGGCGCGCCTGTTCGATCTGGATCCTGCCGCGCACCTGGCCGTCGCCAATCCGATTTCGCCCGAGCAGAAGCTGATGCGGCGCAGCCTCGTGCCGCTGATTTACCGCAATCTGACGGAAAACAGCAAGCACCTGGAATCGTTCCGACTGTTCGAAATCGGGCGCGAGATCCATCCTCAAGACGGAGAGCTGCCGCAGGAACTCCACCACGTGGTAGCGGCCATTTACTCACGGCAGGACGGAGGCGAGGGCCTCTATGAGCTGGTTCGAGTAGCCGAGTGCCTGCTGGAGGGCGCCGAGCTGCGGCCGGCTGCGGCGCGTCGTTTCGAACACCCGGCGCGCTCGGGCGAAGTGGTGTGGCGCGGTTCGGTGGTAGGGCGGCTGTTCGAGTTGCACCCGACGCTGCTTGCCGGGCGGGCGGCGTTGCTCGATCTGGATCTGGAGCAGATCCACCGGATGGGGCCCATCGAGAAGCGCTATCGTCCGATTCGACGCTTCCCCACGAGCGCATTCGATCTCTCCGTGATAGCGCCGCAGCGAGCGCTGATCGGGGAGATCCAGAAACATCTGGTCCGGCTGGCGGGCGAATGGCTGGACTCGATCGAGTTTCTGCGCACCTACAGCGGTCCGCCCATTCCTGAAGGTTTCCAAAGCGTCTCCTTCCGGCTTCGCGTGGGCGCCTGGGATCATACGCTTTCGCTGGAGGAAGTGGGTCAGATCCGGGCGCGCATCATCGAGGGCCTGCGGGCAGCGGGTTACGATCTGCGGTTGTAGCGGGACCGTTCGGGCGCCAGGCGGCCTCCTCTTATTTTTTGCCCCAGGAAGGGGAAAGTGTTAGAATCAGCCGAACGAGTGCTCCGGAGCCGAAACTATCATTCGGCGCGGGCGAGCGTAGGAGATTCCTCATGAGCGTGATGGAACACATGCTGAGACGAACGGCCGCCGAGTTAGCCTCCGGCGCCAAGAGTAGTCAACCTTCCGCGGCCTCCTCGTTGGCCTCGGCGAGTCTGGAAGAACTATTCCGCGGCCATCCGCCCACTGTCATGCAGGTGTTGCTGTTCCGCGATCAGGAACTGCTTCATCGGCAGACGTACGATTCACGGGTCAACCAGGTGCTGCCCGATGACCCGTCTCAGTTGTGGGCTGCGGTGCACGGCATTCGTGACCTGCTGCAAGATACTTTCACGGCCCAGGGTCCGTACCTCACTTACGTAGTGGGTCGGTGGCGGATTACTGCTTTGTTCGAAGGGGCGTACACACTGGTAGCGGCGACCCACATGAACGCCGATCCCGGCCGGGTGGCGGCGTGGTTGCTGGACATGGCCCTGAAACTCCCGCCAGGCGCCGCCTAGTCGTTGTGCCAGGCGATGGCTGCCGGGGCGCAGCCCTGCCAGCGCCTACGGCTCCAGGCGGTAGTTGGGCGCTTCCTTGGTGATAATGACGTCGTGGACGTGGCTTTCGCGCAGGCCGGCAGGCGTGATGCGTATGAAGCGCGCTTTTTCCTGAAGCTCGCGAATCGTGGCGCAGCCGCAATAGCCCATGCCTGCTTTCAGTCCCCCGACTAACTGGTAGACCAGCTCGGCCAGGGGACCCTTGCTAGGGACCCGTCCTTCGATACCTTCGGGCACGAGCTTGCCGCTGGAATCCTGCCCGTAGCGGTCGGCGCTGCCCACCATGGCGCCCAGCGAGCCCATGCCGCGGTAGCTCTTGAACGTTCGTCCCTGGTAAAGGATGAGTTCGCCAGGGCTTTCGTCCGTGCCCGCAAAGAGGCTGCCAATCATGACCGTATCGGCGCCCGCAGCAATGGCCTTGGTGATGTCGCCGGAAAACTTGATTCCGCCGTCGGCGATGATCGGGATACCCGCGGGACGGGCCGCGCGAGCGCACTCGGCGATGGCCGTGAGCTGAGGCACGCCAGCCCCCGTCACGACACGGGTGGTGCAAATCGAGCCCGGGCCAATGCCGACTTTGATGGCATCCACATCCAGGGCGACGAGGTCAGCCGCGCCCTCGTACGTGGCTACGTTGCCGGCGATGAGTTCCACGTCCGGCAGCTTGCGCCGCAGCGTGCGGATGGCGTTCATCACGCGCTCGCTGTGGGCGTGGGCGCTGTCCACGACAATCACGTCCACTTTCTTGCGGACCAGCTCCTGGGCGCGCTCCAGATAGTCGCCGGTGACGCCGACCGCAGCTCCGACCCGCAAGCGACCCTGCGCATCTTTGGCTGCGTTGGGGTATTTGAGGCGCTTCTGGATGTCCTTCACCGTGATCAGACCCTTGAGGTTGTACTCCTCGTCCACCACCAGAAGTTTCTCGATGCGGTGGCGGTGCAGGATGCGCTCGGCCTCTTCCAGAGTGGTGCCCACCGGCACGGTGATCAGGTTTTCACGCGTCATCACGTTGCCGATGGGCTGGTCCAGTTCGGTTTCGAAGCGCAGGTCGCGGTTGGTGAGGATGCCGACGAGCTTGCCATTGCGGGTGACCGGGACACCGGAGATGCGGTAGCGTTTCATGACCTCGAGCGCCTCGCGGATGGGCTGCTCGGGCGACATGGTTACGGGATCCACGATCATGCCCGCTTCGCTGCGTTTGACGCGATCCACCTCCTCGGCCTGGCGTTCGATGGAGAGGTTGCGGTGTATGATCCCGATTCCGCCCTCCCGGGCCAGCGCGATGGCGAGCTGGGCCTCGGTCACGGTGTCCATCGCAGCGCTGACGATCGGGATGTTGAGTTCGATGTGCCGGCTGAGCCGCGTGCGGGTGTCCACTTCCGAAGGCAGGACGGCGCTGCGGGCGGGCACCAGCAACACGTCGTCAAAGGTGAGTCCGATGGGGATCTGCTCAGGAATCATGGGATGGAATTTCAATGATACGAGAGGGTCAGCCGAGCCTGCAACGACGGGGAGACGAGTGGCGACGAAGCCTCGGCGCCCCAAGGGAGTCCGGCAAAGACCAGGGCCGCGGCCTCAGCTCCCGACCTGCATGGCGAGACTGCGGCTGCCCTGGGTGCGAAACTCGTACCGGTCTATGGCGATCGCAGCCCTGCCCGGTTGGGCGCGAACGACACGCCCGGTCGCGACCAGTTTGATGGGGCATTGATTATCCAAGCGGACGGGCCAGTTGACCGAGAGCTCCAGCCGGTCGCCCGGCGTCAACTCCAAGTCCGTGGCGATGAGCACGCCGCGCGAGCTGATGTTGATGGTCTTGCCCAGTCCGATTTGGACCCCGTTGCGATAGAAGACCTTGAAACGCACTTCTTGTTGGAGAGGGAAACGCGTGGCGGCCCGCCGTTCCAAGCGCCTCCGCGCTACGCTAGCCACTTGCTCCATAGTCCGGGATGCTCCTCAGAGGGGAAAACCCAACCATTATAATGCTTCAACCGGGTCCCCGCTGTATATAGCCCAAAAGGTTCAATTTTGGGGGGTAACCCGCGTCCTGGACCTCATGCAACCGGACTAGTACCTGGGTTATCATGACGCCATGCGCACCCATAAGTCAAAGATTTTCTTGTTGCTGATCGCCGGCTTGGTGACCGGCGCGGCCCAGGCCGAGAAACGCGTCATTCATCCGCCGGAGTTCCCGGCCGGGCGTCCGTTCAGCACCGCGCTGCTGGTGGATGACACGCTTTACATTTCCGGCCAGGTGGGCGCGGATTTGAAGACCGGTCAGATTCCGGATGATTTCGAAGCCGAGGTGCGTCAGTGCCTGGACAACATCGGACTGATTCTCAAGGCCGCCAGAATGAGCTTTGCGGACGCGGTTTCCGTCCAGGTCTACCTGACCGACATGAGTTTGTTCCCGCGCATGAACGCGGTTTACGTCAAGTATTTCCCCGAGCCCAGACCGACGCGGACCACGGTCGGTGTTGCAGCCTTGGTGGGGAAAGCGCGCATCGAGATTACAGTCACGGCCCGCAAGGCTCAGGCGGGAGGGAAGACCCCGCGCTGAGGCCCGAACGGACGTGCACCAACCCGCCAGGAGACGCCGGCCGCGGATACCGTCTCAGGCGCCTCGCGTAATCACGCCGGCCCAGGCTGTACTTTCGTACTGGTCGGCGTAGAACCTTCTTACCCGTCACGATCGCGGATTCTTCCCGCATCTAAGGAAATGGGAAAGTTTTGACGATCTACAAGCAGGTGGTGAGACGGTTTTTCTTCCGCTTCTGGGTGATCTCGATCCTGGCGGCCCTGGTCCCGCGATGCCACGGATCCGCTTGGTCTCCCAAGAAAGGCCACGGCCTGATCCTCTGGCAGACTTATTCATATCGGGCCACGGAACGATTCGACAGCGATGGGCGCCGGGAACCGCTGGGTCCGCAGGCCAGCTTCCGAAGCACGGTCCTGCAAAGCTGGCTGGAAGCCGGCATTACGGATCGGTGGACGCTGGTGGTGGTGGCGCCCGTCGGGCGGCTTCAGTACCGCGATCTGTGGACCAGCGAACGGAGTTTTGCCCTGGGGGATTT
>Ga0078972_1003973_pt1 | contig 42386 bp, 43 predicted proteins | sample YelNatPaOPGAMG01_FD_67568 | JGI IMG/M metagenome (GOLD analysis project Ga0078972, IMG submission 67568) | Hot spring thermophilic microbial communities from Obsidian Pool, Yellowstone National Park, USA - OP-RAMG-01 (SPADES assembly) (version 2) | ecosystem: Environmental > Aquatic > Thermal...
CAAAAAAACCTATAACTCTAAAACTGAAAGAGTTATTGAAAGAAGCTTTTTAATGAATTTAGCATGGCTTTTTGGAAATTATGTTGTAACGCCTCAAATGGCTTTAATGCTTCTTCCATTTTATGTTTTAATTTCATTTCTTCCATCAGCCTTAATATATTTAAGCGAAGTTTTAAATGCATTAATAATCGTTTTATGGTTTACACCAGAATTAAATTTAGGCAATCCATTAATAGCTTCAAGCCCAGTTCAATGGATAGCTACTTCAAGACAAATCATTTGGTTAACCTTCTTTATTTACGTAATATTTAGAGAGAAAACTAAAATTTTAATAAAAAAGCTTTTTGAAAGAATAAAATAATTTTGAAAGAATAAAATAAGATTGGTTTATTAAAATTTTTTTGCAACATATTCAACAGCATTTTTAAATATAATTAATCCATCTCCTTCTATGCTTAATGAAGTGAATTTTGTCCATAATGGATGCATCCATTTATGAAGATATCTTTCTGGGTGAGGCATTAAACCTAAAATGTTTCCTTCAAAATTGCATATTCCAGCTATATTCCCTATTGAACCATTTGGGTTCCAAGGAAAACCTGCCAACCCACCCTTATCATCAACATATCTGAAAACTATTTGATTGTTTTCTTCAAGTTTTTTTAAGCCTTCTTCATTTATTATAAATTTTCCTTCAGCATGCGCAACTGGCAAAAAAATTATTTTATTTAAGTTTCTTGTAAAAATGCATTTTTTGTTTTCAGGTTTTAAATAAACCCATCTATCATGGTATAAGCCTATATCATTAAAGGCTAATGTAGCTTCCTGTTTTTTCATTGGTTCTTCAAAAGCTGGAAGCAAACCTGTTTTAACTAAGAGTTGAAAACCGTTGCATATTCCTATAACTGGTTTTCCCTCCTCAACAAATTGTTTAACCTCTTTTTTAAGTTTATATTTTATTTCATTTGCCCAAAGTTTAGCTGCTGCTATATCATCTCCATAAGAAAAGCCTCCTGGAAAAGCTAGTATTTGATAATCTTCAAGATGTTTTCTTTTTTTATAAAATTCATTCATATGAACGATTTCTGGTTTGCCACCTGCAAGTTTAAAAGCATAAGCTGTTTCAACCTCGCAGTTTGTTCCAGCAACTCTAACAACAGCCACTTTAACTTTCCTTTCCATATTTAAATGTTCCACCAGCTTAATGGTTTTTTCCAAGCATCTCTTAAAGAATCAATTTTATCTTCAATTACTGGGTAACCGTTTAAACCATAAATTATAAAGTTTCTCGTTTTTATTACTTTACCTATTTTAGCATAAACATTTCCTTTCATAACTTTTTCAAATTCCTTCTCTTTTGATTCTGAAACTTCAACTAAAATTCTACTGTTAGATTCTGAAAAAAGAATTTTATCAGTTTTAGTTAAATTTACTGTTGGAACATTTTTTAATTGAATTTCCATTCCTAAATCCCCTGCAAAAGCCATTTCAGCAGCTGCCACAGCTAAACCCCCCTCTGAACAATCATGGCATGCTTTAATTAAACCTTTATCAATAGCTTTTATAAGCGAATCATAAGCTTTTTTAGCTTTTTTAGAGTTAACTGTTGGAGTAAAACCGCCTCTACAACCATAAAGCTTATAGTAATATGAACCACCCAACTCATTTTTTGTCTCTCCAATAATATATATGTGATTTCCAACCTCTTTGACATCCATTGAAACAGCTTTTCTAACATCAGGTATTATCCCTATAGCTGATATAAGTAGAGTTGGCGGTATAGAAAAGGATTCTCCGCTTTCAACCGTATATTCATTATATAAACTATCTTTTCCAGATATAAAAGGTGCTTCAAAACCTAATGCTCCATCATAACAGCCTTTAACCGCATAAACCAATTGTCCAAGCCTATCTTCTTTTTCAGGATTCCCCCAACTAAAGTTATCTAAAAGTGCTATTCTTCTTCCACCGCAGCATACATTATTTCTTATAGCTTCATCTATAGCTGAAAGAGCCATATTATAAGGGTCAATAAAGTATCTTGGATTAACGCCATTAGAAATAACTATGCCTTTCCAACTGTTCTCTAAAGGTTTTAAAACGCAAGCATCGCTTGGGCCTTCACCAACCCCGCATAAAGGTTTAATAATTGTATGAGCTTGGACTTCATGATCATATTGGCGTATAACCCATTCTTTGCTAGCAACATTAGGGTCGCTTAAAATTCTTTTTAAATCTTCAGTAAAATCTCTTTTTTCCTCAAGCTTTGGTTCTGGAAAAACAATTTTTTCCCATTTAGCAATTCTTTTCACTTTAGGAACACCTTTATGAAGAAAATTCATATCTAATTCTCCAACAATTTCACCATTAAATCTTAAGATCAACTTGCGATTATTTGTAAATTCTCCAATCACTGTAGCTTCACAGTCCTCATCATTAAAAACCTTCATTATTTTCTTTAGGTTTCTTTTAGGAACTGCTAAAATCATTCTTTCTTGAGATTCCGATATCCAAATTTCCCATGGAGCTAAACCAGCATATTTCAATGGAACCTTATCTAAATCAACTATTGCACCAAGGTTTTTCCCCATTTCACCTATAGCTGAAGATAATCCTCCTCCACCACAATCCGTAACAGCTGAGTATAAAGGCTTTTTTTCTTTATCTCTAGCCTTAATTAATGCATCTAAAACTTTTTTTTCAACTATCGGGTTTCCTATTTGAACAGCTCCAATAGCCACTTGCTCCGATTCAGGAGTTAACTCTAAAGAAGCAAATGTTACTCCATGAATTCCATCCCTACCTGTTTTCCCGCCAACAAGAAGAATTAAATCCCCTGCCTTAGGGTTTTTAATATATTTTTTTGTTTGTATAATCCCAACACAACCTGCATAAACTAAAGGGTTACATAAATAGCCTTCATCAAAACCTATAGCCCCATTAGCTGTTGGAATACCCATTTTATTTCCATAATCTCTTATTCCAGCTACAGCGCCCTTCATTAATCTTTTAGGATGCATAACTCCCTTAGGAAGCTTTTCATAAGGATAATCTAAAGGACCAAAGAATAAAACATCTGTAGAAAGAATAGGTTTAGCGCCTACACCCATTATATCCCTAAAAACTCCTCCTGTTCCTGTTCCTGCTCCACCATAAGGATCTAAAGCAGTTGGATGATTATGAGTTTCAACCTTAAAAGCTATGCTATATTTTTCATCAAATTTTACTATTCCAGCATTATCAGAAAAAACGCTAACACACCAAGGCTTATTAAGTTTTTTAGTAGCTTTCATAATATAGGATTTTAATAACCCATTTATTTTTTTGCCGTTAAAGATTATAATTCCTTTAAAGGTTTTATGATAGCAATGCTCAGACCATGTTTGAGCTATCGTATTTAATTCTACATCTGTTGGGTTTCTTTCCTTCTTGTTAAAGTATTTTTGTATAGCTTTCATTTCACTTAAACTTAAAGAAAGCATATGTTTTTCGCTTATTTCAATAAGTTTTTCATCATTCGCTTTAAGGATCTCTATTTTTTCAACCTTCATTAAACAATCCCTTATCTCCATATTACATATAATATAAAAGTAATTTCATTTTAATTTTGTATTGATGCTTCACTAATAAATTATGGTTTTCCGTAATATTAAAGTAGGATTAAATTGTATTTATTTAATTCTTCTAAAAACTTCTTCAAAATTATTAATGTAATCTATCATTAAATTTTAAATCTTTTTATGTGTATATTTTCATTAATTGCTTCACCCTGTTTATTGGTTTTCAATCCTTTATCTTGGTAACCTCATTCTTCTTACATCCATTATACTATTCGCTAGATTTTAAGAGCTCCAAATTTATTTAATTGTTTCAATTGTGTTTTGGAGTTTAATAGGCTTATTAATCTGGCATATATACTATAAGAAAAAATTTTAATAAAAAATGAGTAACAATTTTTAAGCAATTATAATAATATGATTCCATGTTCATAATGGTACTTGCAATTTTTGAGATTTTATAAAAACGTTAAAAGAAACTAACGTCTCCTCCGTAACATAGATTCGTTTCAGAAACTTCACATAAGAAGTTTTTAAGTAATAAAGATGAAAGCATCAGATTTAAATATGGGGAAAACTTTAATTTTAACGGTGAAATTTAGAATATGTCCTCTATTGAAGATTTTAAAGAGGCGTGGAAAGAGTTAGAAATTGAAGAAGAAAAGAGGGGATTTCTTTCGCATTTAATTTCATATATCATAGTTAATGCCTTCCTCGTTTTTGTAAATCTTTACACTTCACCAAAGTATTTATGGTTTCCATGGGTGATTGGAGGCTGGGGCATAGGTATTGCTTTTCATTTTGCATTTTCAAGAGAAAGATTTGTAATAGCTGAATGGGAGAAGAAAGTTGCAAAAGTAGAAATGAGAGTTAAAAGAAAAACCGAGAAGCATTAAATCATTTATAGATTAAAAAGTTTAGTTTAAAAGGTTTAACCTTCAATTTTTTTAAAATTCTTAATTTTTATGCTATTTTATTTTAACAATTTTATAGTTGTGAATAATAGGGTTAGCTAAACATTTATTGCAAATAATTTTTACATCACCTTCAGAAAGATCCCCTTTTAAAAGATAAGTCATTCCAGTTTTAACGTTTTCAACACCAAATATACCAATGGTTTCTATACCTGCTTTAACGCTTTCAGCTACAGGATCAGTTACACCAAGTTTAAAACTTACTTCAACAATCCAATTAAACCCCGCACTCCACTCTTTATTTTCATTAACCCAACAATCTTGAATTATTTCATCAATTAAAAGTTCTTTACAAATTTTTTCAATTTCAATCTTTGAAGCTCCTCCCTCAATCCAATATGTAGGCATAGAACGAATACATTCCAAACTTGAAAAACCTAAATCTAAAATATCATTTTTTAAAATTCGACCTAAAGGATCAAACCTTTCGTCTTTATAACTAACTCTAACCACCCAAATCACTTAATACACCTTTCTTTCATAAACAATTTTTTCTCTAAAAGCTTAAGCATTAAGCAGGTTTAATATTTCATCCCATCCTATAACTGTTTTAATTTCTTTTTCAGCTAATTTCTCAAGTTTTCTAGCGCTCTTCTCATTTACATTCATTACTGCTAAAATCAATAACTCTGGTTTTTTTCCATAAATTTCCTGAGCAATTTCAGCTCTTTCTAAAAGTTCCTCAGCTTCTCTAGCAGAAGCCAAATACGCTGTTACTTCATCTATTATCACAGGATCCTCGTTAATTAAATTCGCTTCAAGAAATTCTCCTTTATACATAAATGTAACATTAATTTTAACATTTATTTTCTCTTCAGACAACCCTTTCTCGCTAAGATATTTTTCCAAAAAAGCTACTGTGTAATGTTCTAAACCTATTCCGAACACGTTTCCAAGTTGCTTAAAGTTAAGTTGAAGCCCTTTAATTTTCTCCCATAATTTATTTTGTCTTTCCCAAAGCTTAATTTCATTTTCAACCCTATCAAACCTATCCGAAACCTCACGTAAACCAATCAAACCAGAAACAGCGTAACGAAACCCAAAATCCTCCTCTAAGGTTTTTAAAAATCGGGCTTCTTCCTCTTTAGAAAGCGTTTCAATCAATGTTATTCACTAATTCAATTTATACTTAGCAAATATAAACTATAAACAATTTCCAATATAAAAATGAAGCTTTGAAGGTGTAAATAATTAATTAAAAGAGAGAATTTTTAATGAACGCTGGATTTTTAGAGGCGTTTTCGGCTCTAATAATCTGGTCTTTTTTCTGGATGGGTTTAGAATTATGGTTTTCAGCTAAAAATAATGAAAGGCGTGGTCCATTTTCTTTTTATTAATTCATCTTTTGGGCATACCAGAAATAATTTATTTAAGAGAATGTAAATGCTGGCCTTTTAAAGCTTAAATTTTTAAATACTTTTGTTTTCTTCATTCTTCATATGCAATTTTACATTACATTAACTTTAAATTGTAATTTAAAATGTTATTATTGTTATGGTAAATGTTGCGAGGATTTTGGAGTTAGGCTTGACGGTTTAGAAATAGATGATTCATTACCAACAACTATAAATTACAATATTTCTCAACTTAAAAAGTTTCTCGAAAAGGATGATGATTTAACAATTATTTTTTATGGTGGAGAGCCTTTACTTCAAATCGATAAAATGAAGTTAATTATGGATAAGATTTCTGCAAAAAGGTTTATTCTTCAAACAAATGGTTTGCTTTTAAATCTTCTTGAAGAAAAATATATTGAAAAATTCCATACAATTTTGGTTTCTATCGATGGGGATGAAAAATTAACAGATTATTATAGAGGGAAAGGAGTTTATAAAAAAATCATTGAAAACCTTAAGTTGATTAATGAAAAAGGATTTAAAGGAGAATTAATTGCTAGAATGACTATTTCAAATGCAACTGAAGACATCTATAAGCAGGTACTTTGGCTTCTTTTTAATCCAGAATATCAATTTAAATCTATTCATTGGCAACTTGATGCGCTTTTCTGGAAAAATGATTTTAAAAAAAGAAATTTTCTCGATTGGGTTTTAAAAAAATATAATCCTCAAATCGAGAGGCTTGTGAATTTTTGGGTTAACTATATGGAAACTCATCATATAGTTCTTAAGCTTTACCCTTTTATAGGCTTAGTTAACTCTATGCTTTTAAAAGAAAAAACCAAGCTCCGATGCGGAGCAGGCTGGACAACATTTAACATTCAAACTAATGGAAGCATTACTCCATGTCCTGTTATGGCTGGAATAAAAAACTTTTATTTAGGAGATATTTGGGATACAGAACCTAAAAAACTCAAAAATGCTATAACCAAATATAATAGTCCATGCGATAAATGTTCAATTATAGATTTATGCGGTGGAAGATGCCTATATGCTAATGCAACAAAACTTTGGGGTGAAGAAGGCTTTAAACAAGTATGCCTAACAGTTAAAAACCTTATAAACGCATTAAATAAAGCTTTACCAAAGATTAAAAAGCTTATTTCAAAAGGAGAAGTAAGCCTAAAAGATTTTCATTACCAAAAATTTAATAGTTGCGAAATAATACCATAGATAATTGATAATTAACAATTTAAAAATTCTTCCTAATAGAATCACCTTAACAAACTGTTAAATTAAATCGAATTAGTGCAGATGCTTATCATTTACGATTGATTAAGAGTTTTTCATTTAAACAAACTCCGTTGAGTGTTTTTTCTCCTTTAAAAAAGATTTCTCCATTTTTGATTTTTATCTTATTTTCTGCAATCATTTTTATAGTTTCTATTAAAAGGGGAATTTCCTTTTCTTCTTCTTCTTTTCTAATTTTTTTAAAAAGCGGGTTTTCTTCTCCCTCTTCTTGAAAAACTTTTTTAAACCCTTTTGTTTTTATTTCCTTCCACAATTCTTCATATATTTCGCCAATTATTGGAAATGTGAAATATGTTATTGGTGGCCCCTCATCAAGCTTCTCCGTAACTAAATGAATCATTGCTCCAGCTTCTTTAGCTTCTTTCTCAATTAATTTCCAAATTACTTCTTGCCATGTTCCTTTTGGCCCTCCTGGAGGAGCTGGATGCAAATTTATCATAACATATTTTTTGCATAATTCATCTCCAACAATAAGCATGTAACCAGCTAAAACAATAAGGTTTGGCGAATAGCCTTCTATTCTTCTAAGGATTTCTCTATCGTATTCTCTTCGCCAATTTTTTAATGTTTCAGAGTCTTCTCCAAGCTTTTTTGTTTCTTCAAGCCCTCTTCTTCTCATTTCGGGTTTAAATTTTCTATGCGAAAAACAAATTAAGTCTACGCCATAGCTTTTAACTAAATCAAAGAAAAGATCGGTTTCTATAAATTCTCCAGGCTCTCTATTGCTAAAAACGAAAGCGAGTTCAGCATTTTTTATGTAACCGTTTCTTATTTTTTCTTGAACTGCTTTAAGCAAGGCTCTAGCAGCTGCATCTCTTCCAGATGAAAACCATCCTATTCGAAGCATTTTATTAAAGCTCTCTCAATCTCTTCATATGCGCTATGCTGTTTGCTATATGCTTCTCGCTTGCTATATCCCATCTATTCCATAAAGGCCCATCTATATTTTTGATTCCTTCAAGCGATAATTCTCTAGCTTCCTTTATTGTTTCACCTATCCCAACTATAGCTACACTTCTAGATTTTAAAGCGTATGTTTTTTCATTTTTAAGCTCCATAGAGGCTGGGTAAACTTTAAGTTTTCCTTCATATTTTTCAGAAAGTTTATAAACCTCATTTAAATCAACCAAATTTTCTCCAGAAAATTTAACTCTATAGCTTCCATAAGTTAAAGGAACAGCATACGTTACAACTGATGCTTTCCTTTCAAAATTTAATGAATTTAATTTTCCATCAATCATTTTAAAGCAAACATCTATAAAATCATCTTTTATTAAAGGCATAATGTTAATTATCTCTGGATCACCTGGTCTACTGTTTATTTCAAGAATTTTAGGGCCATATTTGGTATGAATAAAAGCTACATAAAAGGGTATTCCCCTTAATTCAGGGTTATTTTCAGCATTTTTTAACTTTTTAAATATAGTTTTAACAATTTCTATCTCCCTCGTCCAATCGTTTTCAGTCATGAAGGGGAGCCAATTTTCTTCGCTTTTATAAGAGCCCATTCCACCTGTATTTACGCCGGTATCTCCATCAAAAGCTCTTTTATAATCTCTTGTTTCCGGAAGAGGAGTTAAAGTTTTTCCATCACACCAAGCTTGAAAACTTGATTCCTCACCATCTAATTTCTCTTCTATTATAACTTGAGTTTCCTTATCATAAATTGAAAGAAAATGTTCAAGGGCTTGATTTATAGTAAAAAAATGTTCGCCTCCAACTCCAACACCTTTACCAAAGCCTGGTTTATCAGGTTTTATAACAATTTTTTCTACGCCGCCTAATTCGTTAATCCATTTTTTAACATCCTCAATTACTCTGCTTTTATTTTCAGGGTAATCTTTAGGATTGAAAATTTTAAATTCAGGGTTTACTTCAGGAAAAACCTTTTTAAGCAAAATTCTTTGTTCAACCTTGCTTTTTTCAATTGCATATTTTCTTGTTGGACAAATCATAGGTATGCCTGTTTCTTTCTCTATAAGGTCTCTAACACCATCAATAATTGGGTTTTCCGGTCCAACAATGCCAAAATCTATTTCAGCTTTATTTTCTTTAGCAAACTTGCAAATCTCTTTTATATTTAAATCTGGAATAACTAAATGTTTTTTAGCTATTTTAGCATTGAAAGGGTTTTTTTGTTTATCAACAATATAAAGCTCCGCTAGGTATTTTTCGCTTTTAAGAAATGCATCAGCAATTGCCGCTTCTCTAGCGCCATAAGCAACTATTAAAATGCCTATTTTCTCCATTTTTACTCACCTTTCATTTCAGCTCTAGATTTAAATTCTGGCTCATGCTTTAAACAGCTGTAATCTCCAGTTGTGCATGCTAAACAAAGCTCGTTTTTAGGAAGACCAATTCCTCTGCTTAAACCATATAAATCGTTATAGCCTAACAAATCAACACCCATATATTCTCCAACTTTAGCGTTTACCTCATTTAAATCGCATTTTTCTTCGCATACAGTTGCCGCTATTAATTCTTCCCTAGTTGGAAAATCTATTCCTTGATAGCATGGATATCGAATTGGTGGAAAAGTTACAAACCATTGAATTTTTTTTGCTCCTGCGCTTTTAAGCCTTCTAACAATCTCTCGGGATGTAGTTCCTCTAACTATGCTATCATCTATAACAACAAGTTTTTTTCCAGCTATAACAGGTTTTATAGGAATCATTTCTCTAATTATTCTTTCTCTTTTTGAAGGTTCAATAAAGCTTCTTAAGCTTCCTCTTCTTCTATACCTATCCTTCATTAATCCTTCCCTATAGGGTAACCCTATTTCCTCAGCGAAACCTATAGCTGCAGGTTTAGATGTATCAGGAACAGGAATAACTACATCTCCATCAACTTCGCTTCTATATTTTTTCGCTAATTCTCTTCCACAATTTTCTCTAGCTTGATAAACATTTATTCCCTCAATAAAGGAGCTTGGATTAGCGAAGTAAGTGTATTCAAAGGGGCAATGGGCATGCGTTTCATTACTGAATTTACATTTTTCTAAGCCTTCATCAGTAATTTTTACAATTGTTCCAGGTTCCACATCAATAAAATCCATGCTTTTATTAAATCTGGCATTTAAATAATCTATTACGCAGCTTTCAGAAGCTATTGTATAAAAGCTGCTTTTTATTAAATCGTTATTTTCCCAACCTATGCATAAAGGTCTAAATCCTTTACCATCTCTACCAGCAATTAATTCTCCTGAATCAGATATTATGGTGAAAGAAAAGGCGCCGTCAACCTCTTTTCCCAAAGCTTTAAAAGCTTCAAACCAATCTTTCTCTTCTTTTAAAAGTTGAAAAAGCCTATAAGCCATTATTTCAGTATCAGTTTTTGAAGCGTCAAGAAACAAACCGTTTTTTTCAACTTGCTTAAGTAATTCTTTAAAGTTTGGAATAGTTCCATTATGAGCTATAGAGAAGCTTTCAACCCTTATTGGATGAGCATTATTTAAAGTGGTTTCGCCTTTAGTTGAATAGCGAACATGCCCTATGCCTGTTTTTCCTTTAAATTCCTCTATTAATTCGGTTCCTTCCATTTGGAAAGCTTCAATTACTAACCCAAGCTTTTTATAAATTTTCTTTGGAAAAGCTATTCCCCAAGCTTCTTGGCCTCTATGCTGTTCGCTTTGCAAACCGCTAATAAGCATAGGGGAAATATTCAAATCTTTTTTAGAATAAATTCCTATTACGCCGCAAGATTCTTTAATTTGCTTCATGCAACTAAGCATCTCAATTAAATTTATTCTATTTTTTAACAAACAGTATTAAAATAAAGCCTTAATTTAAGCTTTAAATTAAAAATTAACCAATAAAACTTTAATTTTTTAAAGGTTTAAAACTTAGTGATTTTCTCCACAACTTTTAAAGCTGGCGAATTTTCAAGTAAAAGGAAGATTTAACCCATTGAACTACATAACCTTTCTGAAAAAATTAAAACAATAAAATTTAAGCAATACGAATTGAAGAGGCTTTAAAGCTTAAATAAACTTGAGATTCAAGGTTAAGATTCATTTCTTTAAAGGATTTTTTCGTTAATACAGCTGTGAACTCTTTTCCAGCATCAACTTTAATTTTAACTTGATTGCTTAAATCTATTATTTCAGTTATTTTTCCCTTTAAAACGTTTCTAGCGCTGCTTTGAATTGGTTTTGTTGAAACTATAATTTCTTCAGGTTTAATAAATATGGTTACGTTCCCTCTTTTTTGGGTTAAAGCTTCAATCTTAACGTTTTCGCCTAAATCAATTAATGAAAGTCCTTCCTCAATCGGGTAAGCTTGCCCAGAATAAACATTGCAAATATTTGCAAAAAAAGCTAAATAATCTGAAGGCTCATTAAATGTTTTTTTAGCATCCTTCACCTCAACCAGTTTTCCTTCATAAAGAATGGCTGTTTTTAAAGCTAAACGTTCAGCTTGAGAAAGATTATGCGTAGCCATAACCACCGTCACGCCATATTCTTTATTAACCTTAGAGATTGTTTCTTCAATTATAGATGTGTTTTTTGGATCTAAATTGGCTGTAGGCTCATCTAAAAGCAGAAGTTCAGGATCAAAAACTAAGGCTTGAGCTAAAGAAACTCTTTGCATTTCTCCACCTGAAAGCGTTAAAGCATTTCTTTTCTCGAAACCTCTTAACCCAACTAACTCAAGCGTTTTCTTTACTTTTTCTGCTATATTATTTTTTATATCCCTAATTTTAAGAGGATACGCAACATTATTAAATACTGAAGTATTAAACATTATGCTTTGCTGAAAAACCATTCCTATTCTTCTACGCAGCATCAACTTTTCTTTTTCAGAGCAAGCAGTATCGATTCCATCAAAAATTATTCGGCCGCTGCTTGGTTCCTCAAGAAGATCTAAAAGCCTTAAAAAGGTGGTTTTACCGCTTCCGCTTGGACCTACAAGAGCAAGAAATTCTCCTCTCTCAATCTTTATGTTTATGTTTTTTAAAGCAATTTTTTCATTATACTTTTTTGTTAAATTTTGAGTTTCAATAAAAACCATTTTTATTTTTTCGCTCCTTTCCATTGCATTTGCGTTAATATCCAATTCACTATAAAGGCAAGCAAAAGCAGAATTATTCCAAGAGCAATAGCAACATCAAATTCTCCAAGTTCTGTTTCAATAACAATAGTTGTAGTTAAAACTCTTGTTGCCCATTTAATGTTGCCGCCCACAATCATTACTGCACCAACTTCAGAGATAGCTCCTCCGAACGCAGCTATTACTGCTGTTAAAAGTCCAACTCTAGCTTCTTTTAAAATTGTAGCCATAAGTTGCAGTCTTGTAGCTCCAAGTGATAAAGCTTTATCTCGAACAGATTTATCTACAGAACTTACTGATGAAACAGTAATTCCAATAACAATAGGCACAACCATAATTAATTGAGCTATTATCATGGCTATTGGGGTATATAAAAGTTGTAATGCACCTAAGGGTCCAGAAGCTGAAAGAAGCAAATAAACAAATAACCCAACTACAACCGGAGGAAGCCCCATTAAAGTGTTAATTATGCTTATAAGAAATCGTTTTCCAGGAAAATCTTTAAGTCCTATTGCTGCTCCTCCAGGTATTCCAATTAATGATCCAATAGCAACAGCTGCACCAGAAACTTTTAATGTTAAAAACATAATGCTATAAATTTCTGGGTTAAAAGAAATTATTAACCAAAAAGCTTTAATTAAACCTTCAAGGATAACATTCAACTATTTTTCACCTTTAAAGAATATTAATTATAAAAATTAAAGCCTAAAAGGATCTATTGAATCATACCAAGCTACTTCTAATTCTTGATTTAAGAAGCCAAGCTTATGAGCCTTATTATAATCTCTTGCCATAGGGAAAAATAATGTTTCATCATCTTTTTTAAAGTTCTCTATAAGTTTTTGTCCCTCTTCTGAAATTAAAAACTTAGTAAAGATAACAGCCATTTTATAGTTTATCCTTGGAAATTTTTCAGGATTAACTAGAATTGCGCTATAAGGGTTCATTAAAATTGGATCCCCCTCCACTAAGATCATCAAATTGTTTAATTGATTTTTAAACGCTATCCAGGTTCCTCTATCTGTTAAAGTGTAAGCTTGTTTTTCATTACTCATGCGCAGTACCGCGCCCATTCCCGCTCCAGCCTCAAGATACCATTTAAATGTTTTGTTTAAAGGGTTAATGCCTACTTCAGTCCATATGCTTAATTCCTTAATATTAGTTCCAGATTTATCGGCGCGGGAGATGAAAATAGCGTTCCCCTTCATACCTTCTTCAAAAATTTTTTGAAATGCATAAGAAGCATTTAATGCTCCTTTTATTCCTGCCGGATCATTTTTTGGACCTATTATTACAAAATCATTATACATTACGCCCACTCTATGGATGCCATACCCTTCATTTATAAAAGCTTCTTCTAATGGTTTTGCATGCATTAAAACTACATCGGCATCCCCTCTTTTTGCTATTTCAATCGCTTCCCCGCTGCCTTTAGCTAAAACCTTAACCTTAACATCGTATTTTTCTTCAAAAAATGGCAGTAAATAATCTAAAAGGCCACTATCAAAGGTGCTCGTGGTTGTAGCGAGAATAATAAATTTACTATGATTAGAGTATGCATGATTAAATATTGTTATTCCTGCAATTATTGAGCCAAGCATTAAAATAGTGATAAAAATTTTTGTTGATTTCATGTTTGTTCCTCCGAAATATTTTTAAACTCGTTATGTATTTATAAACATAACGGTTGAGTTAAAATGGGAAAAAGCATCTTTACTCCATCATTTAAACTTTGGTTAAAAAAGAATCATAAGTATATATTGGGAGAGGGAGGCGCGCATCTTCTAAAAGAAATTAACAAATACGGTTCTATATCAAGGGCTGCTAAACAAATGGGGCTATCTTATAAACATGCATGGAAAAAGCTTATCAATATAGAAAAAAATATAGGTCAACCAATTTTACGCACTAAAAGAGGAGGAAAACATGGAGGGGGAACAGAATTAACAGAGGAAGGTATACACTTGCTAAAAAATTATTATAGAATTAAAAATTATTTTGAAAAAGTTGTAAAAGATAACGAATATTGGAAGCCAACAGAGTTGAAGTCAAGCGCTAGAAATCAGTTTAAAGGAGTAGTTAAAGCCGTTAAAAATAGACCAGCAGCGTCTTCTGTTAAAATAAAGATTAAAGCTCCAATCATAATAACCGCTATAGTTGCTAAGGAAACTATTGAAGAGCTGGGAATAAAACGTGGAGATAACGTTAAAGCTGTGATAAAGGCTACAGAAGTTATGATAACAAAATAATAAATAACAAGAGATTTATCAATTGAAAAAATTGAAAAATTATGTAAAAACTATTGTTATTAGATTTAATAATCACAAACTTTTGCATATATGGAATTGTTTTATAAGGTTTTTTAGAGTTTACTTAGTTTTTTAAATTTATATCGTCTCACCATTTATTTTCTCAAGAATTGAGATACAAAAGTTTTCGATAAATGAATCTATTACGATGGTAAAGTTTTGGAAAGTGTCGCCATTCATTAATTGCGGAAGATTCTCCACAAACCTCAAAATTTTATTGAGGATTTCATGCGGTAAATAAAATAATCCCTCCATTATATTTTTAATCACCCCTTGAGTTTTTAATAAAGGTTGTAAAGCAATTAAGCAAGCTAAATCTTTTAATCTTCCTGCTAAACATAAAATTATATGAGCAGGATTAGCTTTAGAAAGCTGCCATGCTGTTAAATCATTTTCTGAAGGTCTCATTAAATATTGTGAATAAGCAATTTGATCTTCAATATACCCATTTTTTAGTAGCAACTTTGTAACTTCAAAATCTTTAACAGCTATGGAAATAAGATAAATAAGGTTGAACAAATATTCCTTGGAAAGATTAAATTTTCTTGAAAGATCAAGTTTTTTTGTAGCTGGAAAAATATAATATTCAATAGAACCATGAAGAATAGAATGGCCAACTTCATGCCTTAAAGCACCTATTTGAACAATTTTTGGCATTTTCGCCATACTTTCTAAACATACAGCTATTCGGGATATTCCTTTCCAAGCTTCATGCATTGCAATAAAGGAATCTTCAAAATCTTCTGTAATTACCTTAGCATTTTTACGTTCTTGAGAATAAAAGCTCTTCATAAATGAGGCGGTTTCAAACAATAAGATCTCTAAAAATTCCACGCTATGAGATATTTTCTCATAGCATTCTTTAACCACGTTAAGGATTTCTCTTTCGATTTCTTCTGGAATTTCACCAAACTTTTTTAAAAATATTTTTACCAAATTTAAATCCATCATTTTAAAGAAGAAACTTTTATAAATATTTTTCAAGTATGCATTAAACTGCAATAAGGGTTAATAGCAAATAATAATGCTATTATTAATTAGGGTAAATTAATAGAGATTTAGAATGCGATTTTGCTTTAAACACCTTTAAAGCGTTTATTGCTTTAACTAATAAAGCAGCTTTAAAAGTAAATGTTAAATAGGAGATTTTATATTAGCGTTGTAAAAATAATATGGTGAATGCTGAGGGATAAAGTTTGCCTAAACCATCCAAAAAAGTAAAAGATAAATGGAGAATGAAAAGCTGGTTTAATGTAGCTGCTCCAACATGCTTTGGAGAGTTGCTTATCGCTTCCATACCATGTGAGGATGAAAACAAATTAATTGGAAGAGTTGTAGAAGCTACGCTTTACGATATTACAGGAGATTTTTCTCATCAAACAATTAAGCTTTACTTTTTAATTACTGGTATAGAAGGGAAAAAGGCTAAAACTATAATGAAAGGACATGAATATTCACCAGATTATCTTAGAAGCTTAATTAGAAGAGGCACAAGTAGAGTTGACGGAATATTTAACGTTACCACTAAAGATGGTTTTTCATCTAGAATTTCCGTTGTAGCTTTTTCCAGATCTAGATTAAGGACATCGCAAAAGGAAGCTGTAAGAAGTATAATGAAGAATGTTATTGAAGAAAAAGCTAAAAATTTAAATTATGAACAATTATGCCAAGAAATGGTTCTTGGAAAAATTGGTTCAGAAATCTATAATTTATCGAAGAAAGTTTGTCAATTAAGGCATGTTGGAGTTAGAAAATCAAAACTTTTGCTTATGCCTCAAAAACCAGTTGAAAAAGTTGAGGTTGAAGCAAAGGAGCCTGCTCCAGTTTAATATTTGCTTTTTAACTATGCTTTATGAGTTAAAATGAAAGGTGTTGTTTTAGCTGCGGGTGTTGGAAGCAGATTAACACCCATCACAGATAATACACCTAAACATATGATTTCTTTATGCGGTCAACCATTAATATCATATGTTTTAACAGCCATCAAATCAAATGGAATTAAAAATTTAATTTTAGTTATTAGAAAAACTGATAAATTAACAAAGAATTTTTTAGGCGATGGAGAAAAATTTGGTTTAAAAATAAAATATGCAATGCAAGAAAAACCTATGGGAACAGCTGATGCTCTTAAATCAGCTTTAAAACTTATAGATGAAAATGAATTTTTAGTTATTTATGGAGATGCTTTATTAAGCGATATAGTAATTCAAGAAGCATTAAAATGTTTTAATGAATTTAAAGAATGTGTCATTACCGCTGCTCCTTCAAAATCTATTCAAGAATATGGGTTAATTGAGGAGAAAAAAGGAAGACTTGTTAATTTAATTGAAAAACCTAAAAAAGCCCCCTTTAAAGCTCTTGTTAACGCTGGAGTTTATATATTCAATAAAGAAGAAATCTTTAGAGCTATTAATGAAACTAAAAAATCAATTCGCAGCGAATATGAATTAACAGATTCAATAAAAATATTATTAAAAAAAGGGAGCCCTATAAGAGTTGTTAAAGTTGCTTGCGAAGAATGGATGGATATAGGTAGACCATGGGATATTTTAGAAGCTAATAAAAGAATTTTAAACAAAATTAAAGCTGAAGTTCTTGGGGAAGTCTCTGAAAAAGCAACTTTAATTGGAAAAGTTTATGTAGCAAAAAATGCTAAAATAAAACCCGGTTCAGTAATTGAAGGACCAGCTTTTATAGATGAAGAAGCGGAAGTCGGTCCTAACAGTTTAATTCGCCCATATACAAGCTTAGGAAAAAAAAGCAAAATTGGAAATTGCTGTGAAGTTAAAAACAGCGTAATAATGAATAATGCTAAAATCGCTCATTTATCTTATATAGGCGATAGCGTTATAGGCGAATTTTGCAATATAGGTGCAGGGGTTAAAATAGCTAATTTAAAATTAAATGAAGAAACTGTAAAAGTTATTATTAAAGGGAAAAAAGTGGATACAGGAAGAAGAAAGCTTGGAGCATTTTTAGGAGACAACGTTAAAATAGGAATTAATGCGAGTATTATGCCAGGTGTTAAAATAGGTTCATCAGCAATTATAGGTCCAAATGTAGTTGTTTATAAAGATGTGCCAAGTAAAAAAATGGTTTTGTTAAAGCAAAAGTTAATTATAAAAAATGTTTAAGCTCTTTTTTTGGCGCTAACTATGGATATCACATCATTATTTTTAAGAATATAATCTTCTCCAACTCTTCTTCCAGATCTAGCTTCAATCGCATAAATAAAACTTTCTCCAAGCTCTGAATGAATTATTCCTGCAAATTCTTTAGCTGTTGTTCCATATGGAACTAAATATGCATCAGGTAAAACATTACCAGCGTGATTAGTAAGCCTTTCATGATCTTCAACAGGATAAACAACAATCATCTTCAAGAGTTTAAGGAAAGCAGAATTTATAACTTCTTGAACTCCTGTGGATCCCCAAACTTTTAAAACTTTCTCTTTAATAAAGGTTAAGGCTTCCCTTTGTTTTTGCTGCAAAGCATCTTCATTTAAAACTTCAAAATCTGAGCTTCCTGAAAGATACTTTATAAAGTTTTTTTCAGCAGCTTTTCGAAGAGCCAACTCTGCTTCAGCACTGCAAGGTATAGTTAAATAGCCTTGATTTTTAAGTTTTTCAATATTATTAATGGCTGTTGGTAAATCAGCTTTATTAGCTGCTAAAAGCATTGGCTTCGTTAAAACTCTTAATTCATGAATAAAATTTAAAAGAGCTTCTTCGCTCCATTTGTTTGGTTCCTTAGGATTTAAATTGCATTTTTTTAAGGCTTCATTAATTTGCTCTTTTTTTATAGCTAAGCCGCTTAATCTTTTTGCTAACTCTACAGATAGATCAACTTTAACTGTTTCAACAGATTTAGAAATTTTGCTCCACTCTCTGCTTATTATTTGAAAAAGCCACATATCCAACTCTCTCTCCAAAAAACGCACATCATTTAAAGGATTATGGGAACCTAACTCACAAATACGTCCTTCTTCATCAGTTCCTCCAGAAGCATCTATGACATGAATTAATGCATCAGCTTGCCTAATTTCATCTAAAAATTGGTTTCCTAATCCTCTACCTTTCCAAGCATCTGGAACAAGGCCTGCGCAATCAACCAATTCAACAGGAATAAATCTTTCGCCATCTACACAAATTGAGTTTACAGGATTATCTTTAACACCAAATTCTTGGCATACACATTTAACTCTAACATAACCTATGCCTCTATTTGGTTTAATTGTTGTAAAAGGATAATTAGCGATTGGAACTGGAATTAAGGTTGCAGCTGAAAAAAACGTTGATTTTCCAACATTAGGTTTTCCAACAATACCAACTAAATAGCCCATAGTTTTTTTTAAGTTTTCACTTAAAGAAATACTTTATGGTTTATTAAAAGAATGCCATGCTTTAAAATTAAATTATTTTTTAATATTCTATTTTTTCAATTTCCTCTTTAGATAAAGGATTTAATGGTGGTTTTTCACCTAACCTTACAACAGGCTTTAATGTTTTATTAAGGTTGCTTATAATTCGCTTCATTTTTTCCACTTTCCGTTTACTAACATAAAGATAAGCCACATCATAAGTGTCTTGAGTAGCTAAAATTATCACTTTGCCGGGCATTCTTCTCCCTGTGCGGCCTCTTCTTTGAATATATCTAATTTCGCTTGGAATCGGTTCGTAAAATATTACTAAATCTACGCTTGGAATATCTAATCCTTCTTCAGCTATACATGTGGCTACTAAAATATTTATTCTTCCGTTTCGAAACTTATTTAAAATTTCAACTTGTTTATCTTGAGGAAGCCCTAAATCCCCATTCTTGGAAGTTTGGCCAACAAATCTTTCAACAGTATAATTAGATTTCAATTGCTCTACGATATATGAAGCGGTATCTCTATATTGGGTAAAAATTAGGATTTTTGATTGCGGTTTAAGTTTAAGTTGTTTTTCCACTTCATTTTTTAATAATTGAATTTTAGGATGATGTCTATCGCTATAGATTTTTAAAAGTTGTTGAAGCTTGAAAAATCTTAAATCGTTAACTATAGCTTTAAAACTTTTTTTTGTTAAATCCTCTTTTTTAATTTTTTCTATAAAAGCTTTAAGGGTTTGAATACCTTGTGTTTCAAGAAGTTCTAAGGCATGAAATAATGTTAAAGCTGCTGATTGATTAATTATAGCGCTATATATAAAGCCTTTATCAATTGAGCTTTCTAATCTAGCATGAAGTTCAACTCCAAGTTTAAGCAAATCTTTACGCGTAATATACTCCGGCTTCTTTTTTATTAAACCGTTTTGATTAAGCCAAGTTAATTTTTCATTAAGCACATCCCTTATTAAGTTGGATAACTCAATATATTCGCTAGGCATATTGGTGAATTTCCATTCAACATCAACAGGATTTATATATAATGCTACATCAGGGTCGCTTTCAACGCGAAATTCAATTTGCTCAATAAATAATGCCTCGCATATTTCTTTAACTTTTTCTTCATCCGCTCCTGGGCTAGCTGTTAATCCAAGAATTATAGGCCAAGAACATTGCTCCATATATTTTTTAGCTATATAAGTATATGCATAATCTTTTCTAGCTCTATGGCATTCATCAAAAATTAATAAGCTAAAGTCTTTAAGAGAGAAGAGGTTTCTTTCCAAATCGTTTTTAACAACTTGAGGGGTTGCAAATATAATTTTAAAATTACCATCCCAAACTCGTTTTCGATGAGCTCTATTGATTTTTCCAGTTAACAAAGCCACATCTGAATTTTTAAGCTTTAAAATATTCATAAAACTTTCTTTATGTTGCATAACTAAAGGTCTTGTTGGAGCCATAACTAAAACATGTAAATGCTTATAGTTGTATAAGAAATGCGCAGCTGTTAAAGCTGAAATAATTGTTTTACCTAAAGCGGTAGGTAAAACAACAAGCGTATTTTTTTGGCAAGCTTTTTCAGTTATATTTAATTGATAAGCTCTTGCTTCAATTTTATTAGGCCAAATTAAAGGATGATCAATAAACTTTACTGCGCTCAATTTGCATACTCACATAAAAGTAAGATTGTTTAATTTAAACATTTTTTAATATAAAATATTAATTTGAATTATGGTTGCTTAATTTAGTAAATTTTCACATTTAATAATGAAAATTTTTGCTTTATTTTTTATTAATTTTCAAAGCTTTATGTTTTTAGGATTTATGCGATATATTCTGGCTCTTTCTTAGAAAGTTTATATTCAAGCTCAAGTTGATGAACAAATTCCGAGAAATAACGGTTTTTACTCATCATTTCATTTAACCGTTTTTGTAATTTATTTTCTTCAAGTTTAACTTTTGATAATTCAATATTTAAATTTAGCATATTGTTAATTACTTGAAGAAGTTTATATGCTGCTCTAAAATCAACTTCATCAATATATTCTTGCGTATGAGCCCAAATGCTTACCGCAGAAATTTTTCTTTTACTACATTCATTTAAAAATAAGCTATGAATACTGCTTGGCCCAATATAATTAACTGGTTTAACTTTATTTTCCTTCATTTTATTTATCAATTCTATTGTTGTAGCTACGCCTGAAATTAATGGTTCAACTGTATGAGGAATTTTATCAATTAAGCTTCCAAGTAAGCATATGAATTTTGCCTTAGAAAAAGCTTGAAGAAAAATATTCACATAAGTAAACCAATTTATGTGAGGTTCATCACCTATTAAAATTAACAAGTTGCTATCTTTCTCGCTATTCAACGCGTATAACTCGTTTTTTGGAAGATTATATTCTTTTATTAACCCTTGCTCAATATTAACGATAGGACGATTTAATGAAAAATTATAAAAGCCTTCTAAATTTATTTCTTTAATCTTTTTCATTTTAAAATTGTTTATTATATATTTAGCGGAATATGTAGCTGCTTGATTTGCATCAGGCCAACCAGAGAAAGCTATAATTACATTAAAATTTTGCGGTTTAATCTTCTTTAATAATAAACGTAAACTATTGCTATTAAGTTGCATAAACCTTTCAAAATGAATTTTTTGGTTTAAACTTAAAAATATTTCTGAAATCTTTATGAAAAACTTAATTAATCTTTCCTCTTCTAACTTTAACAGCTACCCCATGCTTAAATGCTTTCATTTCTTCACCGCTTAAAACAGCTTTACCAACAGCTATTAAATTATTTTCCTCATCCACAACTATAACTTCATCTTGAGGTCTTAACTCTTCATCAGCTTCCATAACATGTTTCGCAAAAACATTTCTTCCTTCAGCCACATATTTAGCAGCTTCTTTTTTAATTTTAACTTTACAATGAAGCGTTTTAACTTTTAATATTCTTTCAGCTCCATCTAAGGTTAACGCCAATAAACCATTTTTAGCGCGTAAAGTGGCTAAAAGTTTATTGTTATAATAAATATACTTTATTTTACCTGTGCTCTTAGATTTTATTATTACAGATTCTTTTGGAAAAAGTTTTTCTCCAACATTTTTACCGAATTGATAATTAGCTATGCTTCTTATTTTTATTAAATCCATGTTTAAACCTTTACTCCTCCTCAATTATTTCAGCTCCTTTACTTATTTCAGAAATATAGATTTTAGCTTCAATTTTTTTATTTTCAAAAGCTCTTTTCATAGCTTTAACAATTTTCATAACGTTCTCCATCTTAAGATTAGCTAAAGCTATAATTGTTGGTCCTGCACCGCTTAAAGCAACGCCTAAAGCTCCAGCTTTTAAAGCTTCTGTTTTAACTTTATTAAAGTATGGATATAATTTTGCTCTAGTAGCTTCAACAATTTTATCCATTTGCATTCCTAAACCAATTAATTCTGGGTTAGAAAGAATCATTCCAGCTGTTACTGCTGAGGTTCCTTCAACATTAGTTACAACTTTTCTCAATTCAACTTTTTTTGGTAAAATTTTTCTGGTTTTTTTAGTGCTTTCTTTAGGAAAGCTTGGAACAGCTAAAATAAACTTCATTCCCTTTGATGGAAAAAAACTAAATATTCTCATAGGTTTATAAGATAAAATTATCGTAAAACCACCGTAAATTGCTGGTGCGACATTATCAGCATGAGCAGCTCCAGCAGATGCAAGTTCCCCCATTGAAGCTAATTCAACAAGTTTTTCTTTATTAAAGTTAAGGTTAAATAAACGGTTTATAGCTAAGGCTGCTCCAGCAGCGCTTGCTCCGCTGCTTCCTAAACCTGAAGCAGGTGGAATACCCTTAAAAATTTTAATTTTAACACCTTTAACCAGCTTTTTTTGGAGTATTAAAGCAACCTTTCCAGCTGAATTCTCTTCAGGCTTCTTGGAAATTTTATCAGCATAGCGACCCTCTATTTCTATTAAAATTTTTTTCTCATGAATCTTTTCTACTTCTACAATATCATACATAGCGTTTAACGCCAATCCATGAACATCAAATCCCGGTCCCAAATTTGCTGCTGTAGCTGGAACCTTAACAACAACTCTTGAAACTTTCAAAATTTTTCGCTCCTTAACTATGATAAATTAACTTGAATAATGCTTATAATTTTAGTTTTACAATAAAATTATATTTTTGTGAAGACTTAAAGTTTTAAAAGGGGAAATTTTTTGAATTGCGAGATTTGCGGAAAAGAAATTATTGGGAAACCTTATAATAGAGTTGTTGAAGGAGTAAAAATGGTTTTATGCGAGAAATGTGCTTTTCATGGCGAATCTTACTTTCAACCTATTGTTCCAAGCAAATTAAGTAAACCTACTGGATTAAAGGCTGTAAGTAAACCTAAAACTCCAGCTGTTAATAAGGAGTATTTGGAATTAGAGGTGGTTTCAGACTATTTTATGAGAATTAAATCGACTAGAGAGAAAATAGGTTTAACTCAGGAAGAGTTTGCTAAAAAACTGAATGAAAAACTTTCAGTAATTCAAAAAATTGAGGTGGGAAAAATTGTTCCAGATATTAATTTAGCGAGAAAAATAGAAAATTTATTGAAAATTAAGCTTTTAATTTCTACTCAAGAAGAAAAAAGCGGCTGTAAAACTATTGAAAAACCAACTTTAACGTTAGGAGATTTAGCTAAAATAAAATATAAATCTAAGGAATGAATCCATATTCCATAAAATCGGAAATCAAAAACCCTTATTTTCCGCACTCAGTTAAGGAATTTGCCATTCAACTTATTTAATCGTTAAGCATTAGTAAGGGTTAAGTGTGAAATAAAGGGTTGTGTAATGGCTATAAAGCCTATAACGACGTTTAGTTAATAGCGTGAAAATTATGGCGTCAAAGTAACGGCCTAGCAGGAATGAGATCGATCCTCAGCTCTAGAAACCAGGAGATGGGCTCCCAGTAACGTGAGAAAAATTCGATCAAGGAATTCCTCTTTTCTTCCATCACCTCGTTACATCCAAACTTTTTTATCCAATTTTCCACTTCAGATTCTGTGAGCCTCAGCATGGATGACACTAATCTCTTGAAAGTTTCTTCGATAGAAAGCCGTTTAAAGTCTGGGGCGTCCTCTATCCCAGTGGACATATTCTCAAAACCTATAAGCCACAAAATATTTATTATAAAAATTTGCTGTAACTCGCTTGTATGAGTTGTGAAGCCATCGTTAGAGAAATTTTATAGATGGGAACATTCCGGGCATTCCGATTCAATAAAAATAAGCCATCTCAGAATTTCTATAGCGTTGGGAAGGTCTATAGCTTCTTCTGTTATTTTTTGATACCGTAAAGCGCCGAATCTATCAGTTATAAGAACCGTGGGAAAAGGCAAGCTTCTAGATTTATCGATGAAAGTAAATCTTTCAGTTGTTGCTCCACTTTGGTCTAAAAGTAGTGGAAAGGGCAATTCATCTTCTTCTCCCTGTTTCTTTGCATCCTCAAAGTTATCAAAGGAAACAGCTAAAATTTCAGCTTCAAGGGCCTGAATTTCCTTATAAACTTCCGCCAATTCTTTAAGCTTCTCTCTACAATGCGGGCATACCCTTCCATGGTGAAAAATTAATACAAGATTTTTCCTCTGCTTAAAATCCCAGAGATTCACATTCGTACCCTTGCTAGAAGGCAAGTTTAAATAGGGAACGACTTCTTGAAGCTCCAGTTTAGGCTGTACATTTGCGCCCTTCTCTCTCTTCATAATGCTTCACCCCTATTTTAATTTCAATTAATCTTGCTATTTAATGTTAAGTTCGATTTACTCCCACTTTATCGTAAATTGTAATTGACACCTTAAAGCCGGAAGATCCATACCTCCAGAGCTTTCACCGGTTTAGTTTCTCATAACCCTTCTAGACTCACAACCTATCCTACTCCACTTTAAGAGCAAGAATCATCCCATAGCTCCGTTAACGGTCTCCAGTAGAGGCTAGTCGCTTGATTGTGCCCTAATTAATGCGGGTGCTCTATCCGTCTCGGCTTAGAGACCTACTTCAGCCTCCCAGATTTAAGTCATTTCAATAAGTTAATGAGAGATAAGAAATATAAGTTTAGCAGTGATTTATCTCCTTAACCGAAGCAGGAGCCTCTTCCCCAGAATTTTTGCAATCGTTTAACTCCAAAACATAGGCGTAGATGGGGAAACGCTAGAGCTGACGAAAACTCTATCTTCTATTAGGAGGAGGTCGAAATGCTGTGATTACTATGTTGGAGATATTCTTTTATCCTTGTGAGTCTATTCGATAGCTTTAACGAAGGAAAACACAAAGCTTTCTTGGTCCGCTTTAAACTTCATATTCCATAATACAATCAGTTTTTGATACTGTGTAAATTGCGGGGATTAATAAAATTGCATGGGGTTAATGATACCGTAATTTAATTATAATAAAATAATAAAAATTTTATATTACAAATTTCTCAATACCACTTTGAGCGACAACTTTTTATTTAGGTTATTTAAGTTGATACTTGGGTTTGGGAGGCTAAAGGCATGGATCTGGGACTTAAGGATCGCGTTGCCATAGTAACTGGATCAAGTCGAGGAATAGGAAAGGCTATAGCCTATGGTTTAGCGAAAGAAGGCGCTAAGATAACCATTTGTGCAAGAAACGAAGATCTGGTGAAAAAGGCCGCTAAAGAAATCGAATACTTAGTTAAAACTGAGGTTTTGCCAGTGAAAGTAGATCTCTCCAAAAAGGAAGATATTAAGGATATGGTGAAGGCAACTGTGCGGAAATTTGGTAGAGTAGATATCTTAGTGAATAATACTGGTGGGCCTCCATCAGTGCTCTTCACGGAAACCTCAGAGAAAAATTGGAGCGAAGCCGTAAACCTGCTGCTAATGAGTGTTGTAAACTGCTGCATGGAAGTGATTCCCTATATGAAGGAGAATAGATGGGGACGAATAATCAATATGACATCTTTTGCGGCAAAGCAACCTGCTGAAAGGCTGGTTTTATCTAATACCATCAGAGCTGGGGTGCTAGGTCTAACAAAAACCCTCGCGAACGAATTAGCGGAGTACGGTATCCTAGTCAACAGCGTGTGTCCTGGATGGACCTTCACTGAGAGGGTTATGGAGTTAGCGCGTTCCATAGCGGAGAAGACTGGAAAGACCAGCAATAACGTGATATCCGAATGGGCGAATAGCATACCGCTAAGGCGTTTGGCTCAACCTGAAGAGATTGCCAATATGGTGGTTTTCTTAGCTTCGGAAAGGGCTAGCTATGTAACTGGAGCCGTGATACAAGTTGACGGGGGTTTCATTAAATCGCTGATCTAACGCGGAACCACCTTATCAAATGTCTATGAACGCGAGAAAGAAGAGGAAAATAACCACCAAAGCTCATTCCCAACACAATAGCAAATGCATATATGAGCGAAGCAAACAATCCTTTCCAGAAGTTTAGGCGTACCCAACCACTACTACCATTATTTCCGCTTGTATCATCGAAGAATGAGAAATCATTCAGCGCCTATGTTTAATCAAAATTCTTTTTCGTAAGGGTAAAAAGGATTTTACAAGCAATCATCATATTCCAATGCAAACAAGGATTGTGAAACTAAAGAATGCAATTATAATTCTATAAAAAATTTATAACGAAGGATATTTAAATAGTTTTGAGATGAGTTTAATAAAAACTTGAGAAAGATGATTCTCTCTTGCAAGAAGTAGTTGTGTTACGTTGGGGTCATAGACCTAGAGATTTAAGGGTAACAACGCATGTAGCTTTAACGGCAAGAGCTTTTGGTGCGTCAGGATTAATTCTTTCTGATGTTGAAGATGAAAAAGTTGAGAAATCCATTGTTAAAATTAAAGAATTATGGGGTGGAGACTTCTTTTTTAAAATGGGGATACTATGGCGTAGAGCTGTTAAGGAATGGAGAAAAAATAATGGAATTATTGTTCATCTTACAATGTATGGGGAAAACATAGCGTCAAGCAATGTCCTTCAAAGAATAAAAAATACTGGAAAAAATGTTTTGCTTATAGTTGGAAGCCAAAAAGTTCCAAAAATATTTTTTTCACCGGAAGTTTCGGATTTTAATGTAGCGATTGGCAATCAACCTCATTCTGAAGTAGCAGCTGTAGCTGTTTTTTTAGATAGATTTTTTGAAGGAAAAGAGTTGATTAAAGAATTTGGAAACGCTAAAATACGCGTAATTCCATCTGAAAGATCAAAAAGAATTATAAAAATGCTTTAAAAATTATTTTTTCCTAACCTTTTTATTTTACTTAATCCCTAATATATATTGAGGCTAAATGGGGAAAGCCTTAAGCTTTATTAAAATTGCCTTCAGCTTTTGGAGGATGGGGCTTGACAGTTATTGATGATCAAATGCTTGAGGTAGCAAAATTCTTTGGCGGCGAAGATGGTATAAAAATAATTCAAGCTTTAGAAAAGCTTGGTGAAGCTACAGATGAAGCTATAGCTGCAGAATCTGGGGTTAAACTAAATATTGTGAGAAAATTTCTATATAAAATGTATAGTCACGGTTTAATATCAGCCGTTAGAGCTAGAGATGAAAATAAAGGATGGTTAATTTTCTATTGGAAAATTCAAAAAGATCAGTTAAATGCATTTATAAGAAATAGAAAAAGGAAAGTTTTAGAAAAACTTAAAAAAAGGCTTGAATATGAAAAGCTTCATGAATTTTTTATTTGTGAAAAATGTTCTAATGTTAGAGTTAGCTTTGAAGAAGCTATGGAATCTGCTTTTAAATGCTTAAACTGCGGGGAACAATTAAAAAGCGTTGACAATAGTAAAATCATAGAGTTTTTAACTAGAAAAATCAAGCAGTTAGAGGAGGAGGTAAAAAATGAATGAGTACTCCTTAACTTATGAAGAAGCTTTAAATATTCTTAAGAAAGCTGGCTGCAGCGAATCAGTTATTGAGCATTGCATTGCTGTCTCAAAAACTGCAGTTGAAATAGCTGAATCATGTTTAAGAAAAGGAAAAAAACTTGATTTAAACGTTATTAAAATTGGGGCTCTTCTTCATGATATTGGAAGGGCCTTCACTCATGATGTAAAACATGGAGTTATGGGTGCAGCCTTAGCTAAAGCTATGAGCCTTCCCACATCAACCATAAGAATAATAGAAACACATATAGGTGCTGGAATTCCAGCTGAAGAAGCTGAAGAAATAGGATTACCTAAAAAAGATTATATACCTTTAACAATAGAAGAAAAAATTGTTTGCTACGCAGATAAATTAACTAAAGGAAACATTAGGGTTGATTTTTCTCAAGCAATAAAAGAATTAGCTGAAACGTTAGGAAGAAGCCACCCCGCCTTAACTAGATTGAATCTTCTTAAGGAAGATATTTTATCTTCATGCTCTGAAATTTAAAATTTGCAAAATCTTTATAATAACCTTAATTTAACTGCAATAGGTTCCTCTAAAATCTTGATAGGGTCTAAAGATAATTTGGTTAAAACAAGTTGATTAACTGGCATAAACTTTTTGAAAATAGCTAAAATTGTTGGCGCATCATTTTCTTCAACTATTGAATGAACTCCCTCCCCTATCATGTTTTGAGCAGCACCTAAAGCTCCAGCTTTTTCAACAGCATTAATTAACTTTAAAACTCTTTCGCTAGTTAACTTAGTTTTAATAGCAAATAATTTAGCGGCTTCAAAGAAGTTTTCTAAGCATGGATTTTCAAGAATTCTCATTAAGGTTTCTCTTCCAACTTTATTTATATCTTCAAGTCTTGCCTTAGAAAGAAAAGCTTCAGTTTTAATGGTTTCAAATACTCCAGATATAAGTTTTAAATCTGACTTTACAGGTATCCTTTTTATAACTGCTACTCCTGGACCGCCAGGTTTTACAGTAATTACGCAACCCTTTCCATAAATTAATGGAGGTACCGTTCCTAAACCTGTTTTGCATTCAATTTCAGCTTTATGAGCAATCATTCCAGCTTCATTTAAACTTAAATTTAAACCTAAGGTTTTTGATAAAGCTATTGCAGTTGTTAATGCTCCTGCAGCACTCGTCCCGAATCCAGCAGCTATAGGAACATCTATTTTATGTTTAATAACAACTCTGAAAGGTTCGTTAACCAGTTGAAGAATGTGTTGAGCTGTCCTCTTTGAGGTTAAAGCATTTTCAGTATAAACTCCGTTAATATAAACTTCAATAAAATTTTCTTCAGTCGGTTCAACTGTTACTTCAGTCGTCACTCCATTAGCAAGTATAAAGCCTCCCCCTCTAGCACCTATAAACTTAGGGTCTCCACCATTATTGAAAGCTTCAAAAAAGCTTGATAAACCGGCTGAACAATAGACCTTCATTTAATTTCCCTCCACTTTTTAAAAGATGGAAAAACCTTATATGCAACTGAAAGAATTGGTGGCCCTAAAGCAAGCAAAAAAGGTATTTCAGTTAAAAAAGTCCAAACAAACCATATTAAGCTAGCATAAATAGGCATTTTATATCCTCCTCCAGCAGATTGAGGTAAAACAAAAAATTGACTAAAACCCCAAACTCCAAAGCCTATTATTAAACTGCCTATAATTAATCCTGAGAAACAAGCAATACTATAGCTTCTCCATTCAGATTTAAAATAACTAAAACTTAAAAGAATTATACAGCTTAAGATGGTTACGCCTACAAAGATTAAAGTTACCTCAAAAGGTATTAAATTAAAATTATAAAGGCTAAAAGTTATTAGAGTTGGAAAAAGAAACAGAATTATTGATGCAGCAATCGTTCCCTTCCAGTTGAAACTTCGTTTAGAGAGTAAACCAATTAAGTAAAAGCATATAAAGTTAGATGGAACACCAACAGCTAAGCTTAAAAGAGCATTTCCATGAATAATTAAATCGCTTAAAAATATTCCTATTGCTGCTCCTAAACCGCCAACTAAAGGATTAAAAAGAACAGCAAAAACAGCTGGAATTACAACCACTGGCCAAAACCTAACAACTCCTATAACTGGTGTAAATAAACCTAAGTAAGTTAAATATCCAAAACTTGTATAAAGGGCTGCACAAACACTTATTAAAACAGCATTTAAAGCTTTCATTAAAAGTGAAAACCTCTTAAACTGTTTTGAAGCAAGAATAAAAATGAGGTATCTTTATAAAATTTCTCTATATAATCAAGCAATTGTTTAAAGTCTATAAAGACTTTAAATTTTAATTCCTTTAGGTGTTATTAAAAATGGAGATTTTAATTTCAGAAAAAATCGATAGAAAAACACGCGAATCTTTGAGTTTTTTTAAAACTTTAATTTTAAGGGAAACGAAAGAGTTAGCTGTAGAAGTAAAAAATGTAATCGAAAAAAACGGATTTATAAAATTAATTGTTGAAGGAGAAGACTTGGAGGTTTTCTTAAATATCATTAAAAATAATTTTGGTTTAGCTCCAAGCCATATTGATGAGTTAAAAATAAATCCTGTGTTTAAAGCATTTATTTTAAGCATAGAAGAGGACAAACTTTATTTAGATGCTGGAATAATTCATCCAAAACCTTTTAAGGTTTATATACCAATCAGAACGCTTTGGAGTCAATTAACTTATGGAAAAAAAGAGAATATCAAAACCATTTTAACTCAATATTGTTTATTAAAAGATTTTCCTGTAGAAGTTAGAGTTATAAACATAAAGGAAGATGAAGTTGAAGCTGCTTTTTCAGATAAACAACTTCAATTTTTCTGGGAATGGCAAAACCTCCCATTTGAAAGAGTAATCATAGCTGATGCATTAATAGATGAAGTTAAAAAGGCTGTTAAATTAGCAGAAGTTAAAAAAGATGTTGCAGAGATTAAATCTTTAAGCTTGTTAATTCATTTATTAACTTGTAAACTTGCTATTTCAAGCAAAGATTTAGCTTTTAAGTTACAAAAATATCTTCCAACCACTCGTATATTAAGCTTTACACCTAAAAATATTAAGATTGATTGTTGAAAATTTCTTATTCACCAATTATTTGAAGGATTAATTCTCGATCCCTCTTTCTAATATCAAGTTCTAAAAAAACTATTTGCTGCCAAGTTCCAAGAAGCAACTTTTTATTTTCAAATGGAACGGTTAAGCTTGGTCCAATTAAAGCTGCTCTAACATGAGAATGCCCATTTCCATCATGCCACATTTCCTCATGCCTATAATAAATATTTTTAGGTGCGATTCTCTCCAGCATAGCTGGAAAATCTTTAAGCAAACCAGGTTCATATTCAATTGTTGTTAATGCACCTGTTGAACCTGGAACAAAAATTGTTACTACCCCATTTTTTAAATTAACGCCTTCAACAATCTCCTCAACTTTATCCGTAACATTTATTATGTCGCCTTCACCATTAGTTTTAAATCTTATTCTTTTAGTTTCAACCTTCAACTTTAATGCACCTCATTATTTAAAGCTTAAATATTAAATTTCAAAAACATTAAGTTAAATGAAGCTTTTAAAGAGAATTCATTTAATTTTTATTAAGCTCCTTTTGTTTTTATGGCATAAAATTCATTTTAAACCTGTAAAAATGAATGTTTTAAGTAAAAAATTTGTTTTTATTCCCGGAGTTTTTTTACCTTATGGCGTAGCTACAAGCAAATTTTTAGCTAAAAGATTAATTGTTAAAGAGGGAGATTATGTTTTAGATCTTGGAACAGGCTCGGGGATTCAAGCAGTTTTTGCAGCTGAAAAAGCTAAAAAAGTTGTAGCAATAGATATAAACCCTAAAAGCATTTTATGCGCTAAAATAAATGCGAAATTAAATAATCTTGAAAATAAAATTGAAGTTAAAGAGGGAGATTTATTTTCTTCAGTAAAAAATGAAAAGTTTAACCTAATAATTTTTAATATGCCTTATTTACCGTTTAACCCTAAAAACACTCTTGAAAAAGCTTGGTGTTGTGGAGAAGAAAATGAATTAATCAACCGCTTTTTGCATGAAGCTAAAGATTTTCTGTTTAAAAATGGTAAGCTTCAGTTAGTTTATTCATCTCTTGCAGGAGATTTAAATAAGCTTATAGAAATGATTAAAGCTTCAGGTTTTAATCCTGAAATTTCAGCTTATAAATTTCTTCCTTTTGAAAAAATAGTTTTAATAAATGCTGTTAAGAAAAATTAACTTATTAAAATAAGCTTCCTTTATGAGATTTAGCTAATTCATAATATCTTTGAGCATGCTTTTTTATTTTTAAGTAAGTTTCTTCATCAAGCTTTTTAATTATTTTTCCTGGAGTACCAACAACAATAGATCTTGGAGGAACATTTGTATTTTCAAGAAGCGTAGCATTCATTCCTATTATAGAACCCTCACCAACAATTGAACCTTCAAAAATCACTGCTTTTATTCCAATTAAAACAACATTCTCAATTTTACAACCATGCACTACAGCTCCATGAGCAACAGTTACATAATCTCCTATTTCAACTGGTAAATGTCCTTTTAATTCATTCCCTTCATAAATATCTCCACCATGAATAACAACATTATCTTGAATATTAGAATATTTACCTATAGTAATCTTTGCTATATCGCCCCTGACGACGGCTCCTGGAAAAATTGAAGCACCTTCAGAAACTTCAACATCACCAATAATTGTTGCTAAAGGAGATACAAGCGCCTCCCTATGGATTTTAGGAACTTTTCCTTTATAGGAAAGAATGGGCAAATTTAACTCTCCTAAAAGGTATTTTTCTATTTTAGACCGCTTTTTCAATTTCTTTATTTTCATCCATATTTTTCTCAACTATTTTTACAGATCCATCAGTAAATAAATCAATTATATTATATGAATGACCAAATCGTCCTCTTGTTTTAACGCTTGAGGTTGTTCCAGAATTAATTAAGATAGTATTATTTATTCTTAAAACTCTTCCTACATGTCTATGCCCCATTAAAACAAAATTAACATTTCTTTTTAAAACCATTTCTAAAATATCACCAGCATCCTCCAAAACATTTGTTTCTCTTCCAGAATGAGGCACAGGAACTAAATGATGATGAAACACTACAATCTTCAAGTATCCCATAGGCAAGGCTTTTAATTTTTCATCCAAAAAATCCTGTCTTCTCCTACCTAATCTTCCAGCATCACGATCTGGTTCTGGGCTATTCATTATGAAAAAGGCTGCTTTATCAACATGAACTTCATAATCCATTGGCCCAATTAATTCTTTAAAAAGGGATTGCCCATAATTTCTTTCATCATGATTTCCTGGAGCAATAATTACTTTGCTTTCAAAAAGGTTAATTTTTTCTAAGGCAAGTTCATAATCTGGAAGAACACCATTCTCAGTTAAATCTCCAGTATGAACAATAACATTTGGTTTAGGATCTAAATGATTAATTTCTTTAATTGCTTTATCTAGAAAAGCTTCCATAAAACCTCCAAACTTAGATATATGAGTATCTGAAATATGCACTATCCTAAAGCTTATTTCCTTCAAGATTGCATCACCTAAAATTTTAGATCATAAAATCTTCTTTAATAAGGCTTTTTTAAACATTAAGAAAACAATTTATGCAGAAAATTCTTTACCGCAGTTAGGGCATTTAATTAAACCGCAGCTTCCCAAAGCAGCTGAATCGCATCCAGCACAGGCAAAAGCTCTAGCATAAGAAACATCAAATTTAAAGCCGCAATGAGGGCAAACAACAATATTTTTTGCTCTTGAAAGAATGGATTTATGCAATTAAATCACCTTTTCGCTCGTGAAAATAGGATAACCTTCACTCTTATAAACTGTATTTCTCTTTAAAGAACTTTTTCTAAGGCTTCTTTTAATTTAGGAACTGTTGGATAAAAAATTATTTCCTGTGGAGTTACCCATTTCATCTCTGTATTTTCCCAGTCTAACCTAATTTTTTCTGGATGTTTAACTTCAAAAAGGTATGGATAAACAATCCATTTGATGCCCTTAGCTTCATCTAAAACCTCCATTAACTCGCCTTTCTTAATTAATTCTATATCATTTAAACTTAAATTTGTTTCTTCTTTTATTTCTTTAAAAGCTTGTTTATCAGCATCCCCCTCATCCAAATAACCGCTTATTCCAGACCATTTTCCTTTATATGTTCCAACTTTCTCGCTTCTTTTAACCAAAAGAATTTTCTCACCGGTTTTCAAAAAACAAGTAACAACTCTCTTCTCTAAAAACTTCATTGTAATGCACCATTAAACCAACTTTTTAACATAAAAATTCTCGAAAAAAGATTTAATTAAACTTTTATCTATGCTGCAATGCAAAAATACTAAAAGAGGGAAAAATTAGTTCTTATTTCATCTTCAATATTAGCTTTTAATTATTTTGCGGAGATAATTTTGTAAAGTTCCGGTCGTCTATCTTTAATGCAATTAACTTCCCAAGCTCCAGGGATTCTAACTATATGTTTATTATGAGCTTCATCCAAATTAATTTCAGCAACTATTATTTCTTCATTTTTATTTGCTTCAGCTAATATTTTACCAAAGCAATCAATAATCATGCTTTTACCATAAAATTTAAATCCTCTTTCTTCACCAACCCTATTAACCGCAATTAAATTAATATGGTTTTCCACAGCTCTAGTTTGAATCAAGTGATTCACATAAAACTCTACGCCTTCAGCCCAATTTGTCAAAACAATTAATAATTCAATTCCCATTAATGTTAAAACGCGTGCAGTTTCAGGAAAAAATATATCATAACAAATCGTTAAACCAAACTTACCAATAGGCGTATTAAGTGGCTGAATAGGATTACCTCCTTTATTAACAAACCTATCTAAACCTTGATATGGTAAATGCGTTTTTCTATATTTACCTTTAATCCCTTTTGGACCTATTAAAACAGCAGTATTATAGTAAAGCTTAGAAGTTTTCTCCACTAATCCAACAATAACCCAAACATTCAATCGTTTACAAAAAGCTTCAAGCCTTTTAGTTGATTGACCAGGAATTGTCTCGGCAACTTCTTTAATCTCATCAAAGTTTAAAACATAACCAGTTAAAGCGCACTCAGGAAAAACAACTAATTTTGCGCCTTTTGAAACAGCTTCTCTCATAAAATATTCGAGTTTATAAAGGTTCTCCTTTATATTCATTAAAGTAGGGTTTATTTGGGCGGCAGCCACCTTTAATTTTCTTAATTCCATAAGAATTAAAGTAATAAGTTTACTTTAAAAATTTTTAAAGTAACAATTATGCTTATCCTAAAACTTATTTCTATAGCTTTAAATCGTTAAATATAAAAACATTGAGTAACCTGAAGTTGGCATAAATAAATGAATTATAAAATAAAAAGAATTTCTGCTTTTATACATTTAAAAGTAAAAATTAATATCAACGATATTCATTAATCATTATTTAGGGGTTAAATATGGCTGTAGTTAAAGTTATAGAGTTGATAGGCGCTTCACCTAAGAGTTGGGTGGAAGCTGTGCAAAATGCTCTTGAAGAAGCTGCGAAAACTGTTAGAAACATAAAGGGTATACGCGTAAAAAGCTGCACTGCTAAAGTAGAAAATAATAAAATCATAGAATATAGAGCAGTAGTTAAAGTAGCTTTTATTGTTGAGAGATAAAAACTTATTGAAGATGGTATATATAAACCTTGCCTCATCTATTTTATCTTCCTCTTCTTTTTTACTCTTCACAAAAAGATTTTGATTAGAGTCTTTTTCCCTTAAACATCATTAATATTTAAAATGCATATTTTTAGGGCAATACGGCTTACTGGCAATTCTCTATGGCTTGCATGTAACATGCTTCTTAGCGGTGGCGAGGACCCATTCTCTTCAACGACCATAATTAGGAGTCCCCTTACTTCATTAATGTTAAACTTATACTCGTAGAGTTTACCAGCTTACAAAGGCTTAAGTTGTTTTATTCCATAGCCATTAGCCCACTCCTTATTGTAAAGGATTCTCCCACCGAAAAAGCTTTGATAATTTACATAAGGTTTAATGTCTTCCAAATCTGCAATCCATGAAATATAGCCGAGCTGTTCATAGCATCGTATTGGATGCCTTTTCTCGTCAAGCAAAAGAGGCTAGCCTTATACGCATATTTTAGTCCACTCTTGTTGAAGATGCCCCAACATTTAGAGCCTGCGATTTTTCATTCTGCCACGAGATTTGCGTCATTGCCTTTTATAATTCGATAGGGTTTCAAGGAATCGTTCAGGGATAAGAGTTTATTCTCCAACTCTTGTTTAGTTACAGGTGAAATAGGTGAAGGCTTTTTTCCACCTAAATACTGAAAGAATCCTAAAATATAAAATATTATGCAGAAGCTTACTCAAGCAGCAATCGCACCTATTAGGCCAGCAATTAATCCAACGTCCAAAAGCATCCCCCTACACCTTAGTACTCACTAATGCTAATAGAGGCATAATATTTATTGCAATAAATATATAGGAGGTGAAATTCATTACCAGTGAAGTCCTCAATATCCTCCTCATACTTTTATTCATATAAAATTTCTAGACGAATATAAAAAGGGACTTAAACCCAAATCATGGTGGGGCCGAAGGGATTTTCATGGTCCAAATGACCAATTTGAACCCTCGACTTCCGCCAATATTTGTCTACGGGTTTCTTCTGCGCTCCTGAAATTCTTCATTCCTTTTAGGTCGGTAAACCCGTAGCTTTAATTTCTGGAGCCCTTGGCGGATTTTTCATCTGTCGTCATACCTGGCTAGAGTCCGCCAATATTTGTCTACGGCCCCTTAGCTTCGGCCCCAAAATTAAAGTTTGCAACAACATATTTATTAAATTTTCTATTTCTTTATTCTATCGGTTTTAGAAGCTTAAAATAAGATATAGCATATATAAATAAAATTTATATATTCTTTAAATAGTTAAGCTTTTTCTGCAGCATACTGTTCCCTTATATCTTCTAATGAATTTCGGGCAATTTCCGCATTCGGTTACTAAGACTGGTGCTTTATCTTCTGCACATACAACAACCTCAATTGTTATAACTCTATATTTTGGAGGCTCAGGATTTATTCCATAAATTTTTATAAAGCTTTCTAATGGTAAAGGAGGTTTAAATATATCTTCAACATCAACAACAAGTTTTATTATTCTAATAGGCGTATAAACATACTCTCCAATTTTTTCAAGAACCATACGTTTCAGGCTCCTTTCCTCTTTTAGCTAAAACTTCAAGCCATGGGTTATTTTTAAAGAATGATGGTAACCCATTAATTGAAGCTTCAAGTTTTGGTTGAGGTTTGACTTCAGTTATTTTTTCTTCTTTTATTAAGGGTACCTTTATTAAGCCTTTCTTCAATTTTTCAACTTCATTTTTTAATGTGTCTACGGTGCTTTTAAGAAGCATATGGTTTTCCTTTAATTTTTTTAATTCAATTTTTAATTCTTCAATTTTTCTTTCATAATTTTCTTTAGTTAATAATTGTTTTTTAATAAATTTGGCTGGAATAACTTCTTTAACTTCTTTTTCATCATAAGTTAATAATCCTAATCCATGGTTTTGAAGTATTTCACCATCAATTATTGAGGCGTAAACCTTGGGTAAAGCAAGATAAACTTTATTTGAATATTCAAACTTTGCTAATGCTTTTAAAGCAGAGTTTAAAATCGCGTTTCTATCTAAAATTTCTTTTCCAGATAAAATTTCAATTGATAAGATAGAGTCTCCAATTTTAAAGGTTAAATAGTTCTCTCTCTCCTCAATACATGAGTATTCTTTAAAAAAGTTTTTAATTTTTTCTCGAATTAATTGTTCGATCAAAGCAGCTTATTCCATCCTTCCATTCTTTCCCAACTCCATTCATAATCTTGTGGAACCGCATAACCATATATTATGCATCCTCTCCAAACAGAGTATTGTGGAAACTCAGTCATTACTGCTTCAACATCTTCAATTCCCTTTTCTTTTAATAAAAGCTTTATTTTGGTTGCTGCATCTACAGCTATTCCCTCAACATCTTCTGGGACCTTCCAGCTGAAGTTTCCTCCCGAAAGCAGTATTTGCTTGTATAAATGAGGTTGAAGCTCAATTGGGCATCTTTCAATAGATTCTATTATAGCTTCTCCAAAATCAAGCATTCCCTTAAAAATCATATCTCCAATTTTAATATCTTTAGGTTTAGGCATTCCCCTTGTAAAGAAGCTTTGATAAACCTCATGGTTTGGGTTAAAAACATATTCTCCTATAAGAAACCTCATCCAAGCTTCGTTTTTCATTTCTATTGTTATTCTTGTACCTGGAATTTTAAATTCAACCATAAATTTTTCAGGTTTTCCTTTAGCTTCTTCAATAGCATCCTCAAGGTTTGCTGGAATAAGCCCAAGATTTTCTTTAACTCTTCTAACGAAAGCTTCTTCTCTAGCTAAATCGCCATAACCTAAATCTTTAAGTATTTCTCCTGTTAAAGCATTTGCATCTCCTCCACCTCTATTTACAGCTACAATAGCATTTTTAATTGGGTATCTTGAAATTGGACATATTTGTGTGTTTCCATGGCCTGACTCTATAACAACGCATGTAGTTGCTTTATGAGCTATAGCTACAGCTAAAGGTTGTTGAATTATTGTTGCTGCTTTAATTAAGGGTTCCTCTTCATTAATTTTTTTATAAATTTCAAAAAGCTTTTCATACATGTATTTTGGTGATACTGAAGATAAGGAAGCTACAATATAAAATCCATGAAAATCCTCGCTTGAAGGTTTAAAAAGTTTAAGGCTGTAACGGGATATTTCCTCAACAACCCGCCAAGCTCTTTCATCTTCCTTCTTTATTACCCCATTCTTCATTGGATAAATTAATTTTGAAAGATCCTCGCTTGATTGAAGATATAATGGTACTTCGTCTCCAACAACAACTTCTTTTGAAGCTTCAAAAGCTTTATACATTATTGAATCTTTATCTAGAAAATAGCCTCTATTATGGATTATTTTAGGGATTTCGCCGCATGTAATTGGTCCAAATTTAAAATCGCTAGTTCCATAATCTGCACCGAAAGTATAAGCTTTTTTATATTCTTCTTCCTCACTCATTTTTTATTTTTCCCCTTTTAATTAATTCTCCTCGCCTTTTTTTCTCTTCTCTATAACTAGTTTTTCACCTTCTATTTTAATGGTTACTTCCTCATTAGGCTTAAATGGAAAGGATGAATCCTTTACAATATCGGCTGGAATATAAATTAAACCTGTTTTTCCGCGCTTATTTGGAACGAGAATCTTAGCTTTTCCTTTAAGCATAATTTTCACCATGCAATATACAACGTAAAATATATTTAAAAAAGCAATATAAAAATTTATATATTCCAAAAGAAAAACTTTATTGTGAAGAGATTTTCCTTAACTTATTATTGAATAAGGTTAGGTGCTCTTATGGATTGAGCTTTGAAGAAAAAGAGAGAACTTATCGAGAAGCTCAAAAGCTTTTAGATAAAATGATTAGTGAATCAACTAAAGAGTTAATGCCTGAAATTGATTCTACAGGCGAAATAAAATATCGTGAAATCGAAGAACAGTTAGATAAGAATCATCGTGAAGAGTCTTTAGATAAACTTTTAAAATTTGAGATTCTTCAAAAAAAGTTTTATGATAAAATAATTGTTTGTCCCTTTTGTAACTCAAAAAATACCACTGTTCGTTTGCATTGTCCAAGCTGCAACTCGATAAATATTGAAAGAAAAGTTTTAATGGAGCATACTCCCTGCGGTGCTATAGATAATGAAAACGTCCTTAAGAAGGGTGGGTTATGTCCTAACTGCGGTAGGAAAATTGTTGAAAGCAATCTTCGTAAGGTAGGATCCTGGCTTCAATGCAATATATGTAATACGAGATTTGATGAACCCATTTTAACTAATTTCTGTAAAAGCTGCAAAAGAGAATTTAGTTTTAAGGAAGCTAAATTGGAAAGCATTTATTCATATGTCTTAAATCCTGCCGCTGAAGAAGAATATAAAAGGAGATTTATTCTTTTAGCGCCTGTGAAAAAGCTTTTAGAAGATCTTCAATATAAGGTTTCTATGCCTGGAAAACTTGTTGGAGAATCGGGAGCCGAACATCAATTCAGTATAGTCGCTTTAAAAAATTTAGGTGAAATAAATGAAACTTTGGTTTTGGATGCTGTTTCATCAAACGATACTGTTAATGAAACTCCTGTGGCAGCTATGTTCGCTAAAATTTTTGATGCGAAACCTACAAAAGCATTTTTAATAGCTACTCCAAAAATGAATCAAAATGGAAAAAAACTAGCGCAACTATATAAGATAAACGTTATTGAAGCTGAGAAAATTGATGAAGCTGCAACTAAACTTCTCGAGTTTTTAAAAAGCAGTTAACCCTTTAAGTTTAAAGTTGCTATAACCTCATCGTTTTCTCTAGAAATTTTAAACCCCATTTTTTTGCATAATTGAATTACAGCTTCATTTTCAGGCATAATTATGCCATATATGGTTTCAAGGTTTTTTTCCTCAGCTATTCCTATAATCACATCTATAAGCTTTGTTCCCAAGCCTCTTCTTTGATATTTATCAGCAACAACAACAGCGATTTCACCTCTTTTACCATTAGGCTCCAAAATTAATCTAGCTGCGCCAATCTCCCTTTTTTTCCCTTCTTCATTAAGCTCAGCTATAATAGCCATTTCTCTATCATAATCTACGTTGCAAAATTTAGCTAAATCTGAATGAGAAAACTCTTTAATCACACGGAAAAACCTAAACCTGCATGTTTCTCTAGATAAACCTTTAATAAACTCTAGTTCAAGTTGCTCATCTTCAGGTCTTATAGGTCTAAGAATAACTTCTGTTCCATTTTTAAGCCTCCAAGGCGTAACATATTTAGTTGGGTAAGGAAAAATAACTAAATGAGGGTAGGGATTAGAATCTTCAATAAACCCTCTATCTATGATTATTCTAGAATCTAAAGCATAAATATTATTTTTTAAAATTGCTAAAGGATTAATTTCTATTTCAGCTATTTCAGGAAAATCCGCAACTAAATTAGAGAAACGAACAATAATTTCTTCTAAACTTCGCATGCTAACTGGTGGTTTCTCTCTTAAACCTTTAATTAATGCTTTATAAATTTTAGTTTCCTCCATTATTCTTCTAGCTAAAGTTTGGTTTAGAGGTGGAAGGCCTATAGAAAAATCGTTAATAAATTCTACATTTCTTCCTCCTTGACCGAAAATTATTGTAGCGCCAAAATCTTTATCTTTTTTAGCTCCAAGAATTAATTCATAATCTATTTTTTCAATCATTTTTTGAATATAAACGCCTTCAAGCTCGATGTTTAAACTTTTCATTTTTTCAAAAAGTTTTTTGTATTCGCTTCTGAGCTCTTCTTCAGAATTTATATTTAAAACCACACCGTTTACATCGCTTTTATGAACAATTTTTGGTGAAATGGCCTTAAGAGCGATGGGGTAACCAATTCTTAAAGCAGTTTTAACAGCTTCCTCTTCGCTTTTAACAAGGTAAGCTTCAGCTTTAGGAATTCTATAGGCATCAAGAAATTTATCAGCTTCATTCTCAGTTAAAATGAATCTTTCTTCTCTAATAGCTCTTTTAATAATAAGTTTTAAATGGTTTTTAGGTGGGGAAAAATCTACTGAAAGCTCCTCTGGAGTTTCATATAAAAGCTCAAGATTTCTCTTATAGTTGTACATATACATATATGTTTTAACAGCTTTCTCTGGAGTATGATAGGTTGGCACACCATTCGCATAAAAAAGTTTTTTAGCTTCTTCAACTTCATTGCCCCCCATCCAAACAGTTAAAATTGGTTTAATTCTTTTTTTAGTTATCTCAACAATTTTTTTAGCTAATTCAATAGATTGAGCGGCTCCTTGAGGCGTATAAATAACTATTACACCATCAACATTGGGATCAGATAAACATATGTTTAAAACTTTTTCATATCTTTCAGCATTTGCTTCCTCCATTATATCTATTGGATTTCCTTTACTCCAGTAAGCTGGTAAAATTTTTTCTAAAGCATCTATGGATTCTTTTGAAAGCTCAGCTAATTCACCTCCATAATCTACTATTGCATCTGAAGCCATAACTCCTGGGCCGCCTGCATTAGTTATAATAGCTATTCTAGCACCCTTAGGAAGGTTTTTCGAAGATAAAACGCTGGCGCAATTAAATAAATCTTCAATTTCATCTACACGAAGTAAACCAAGCCTTTTAAAGGCCGCATCGTAAACTTTAAAGCTTCCAGCTAAAGCACCTGTATGAGATTGAACAGCTTTAGCGCTTTCAGCATGTTTTCCAGATTTAAGAATTATAATTGGTTTTGTTCTAGCAAAGCTTCTAGCTGCGCTAACAAATTTTCTAGTTGAACCAATGCTTTCCATATAAATAATTATGCTTCTAGTGTACGGATCTTCACCAAGATAATTTATTAAATCTCCAAAATCAATATCAAGCATTAAACCTAAAGAAGCAAACATGCTAAACCCTATTTTAGCGCTTACAGCCCAATCAAGCATAGCTGAACCTA
>Ga0078972_1003974_pt1 | contig 42375 bp, 47 predicted proteins | sample YelNatPaOPGAMG01_FD_67568 | JGI IMG/M metagenome (GOLD analysis project Ga0078972, IMG submission 67568) | Hot spring thermophilic microbial communities from Obsidian Pool, Yellowstone National Park, USA - OP-RAMG-01 (SPADES assembly) (version 2) | ecosystem: Environmental > Aquatic > Thermal...
ATAAACACTTAAAAATGAGTGAAACAATAAAAATCTCAAGCTAAGCCGCGGTAGCTCAGCCTGGGAGAGCGTCCGGCTGAAGACCGGATTGTCGCCGGTTCAAGTCCGGCCCGCGGCATTTGTTTTCGTGAAAAGAGGCTTAAATTGTGGCTTTTTCCTCCTCCATTGGTACTAGTACTTCTGATGGGGGTACTAGTACTTTCGAAGAAGGTACTAGTACCGAGCTTTCGGCGTATGAGCTCGGGTATGGAGCATCCTATTCTTGAGGCTTCCGATTTGAGCATATTGTAGAGCTGTACTGGTACCGTTATACAGGTGTAGCCAGGCTTGGGCATACATATCGTTAGATAGTCCGCGTTCAAAGTGTTTAAGCTTTTAAGTGCATCCGGAGTATTCCGGTTGAAGGGAACATGGGTCATAGGCTTCACCCTCCAGCGAAATGCCCTGTCGGTGTTTCTTCAAGCTGGATTCCAAGCGTTTTTATATGTTCCAAGTAGGTGTAGAAGAACCTGCGCCTCTCGTCCAAGTTCCCGTACAGCTGTGCGTAAGGTTTGTCGAGGAGCCAGTACCTCCATTTCCTCCTCCCGCATTCGGGGACGAGGCTGTCCCACGACGTTATGGATCTGGCGACTTTGGGAAGGGCCTTCAGGGTCAATCCGAAGGCATGGATGTGGCTGTTTGGAAAATGCCTCTTCACCATCTTGCAACAGTACTCTATGAAGCTGAGGCTGTTCGTCTTGCAGACAGTCCCGACAGCCACGCGGGGGTAATTGCCGATCAGCTCTCTAACCCTTGTGCATGATTCGAGGAAGCTGAACCTGTCTAGACAGCGCGACTGGATGACTGGGAGCCAGTTTACACCATCCACGGCTATGAACTCTTCTATGTTCCTCAGCGTCTTCTCAACATTGTCCCCGAACTGCCCAGGGTTGTAGTCGTCAGGATAGTCCGGTATGGTCACCCAGAGCCTGTCCCCGAAGACCTCCGTCAACTGCCTAGCCGTCCACTTCCAGCGTTCCAGGAAGCCCCTCGGGTAGTCCCTCAGGTTGGGGTTGTGTTTGAACAGCTCTACTCCGCAGTCGAGGATGGCATGTTTAAACCTCCTCTCGAACAGCACCCTGTAGTTCCTAGGGTTGACGAGCAAGTATGGGTATTGGACTCCAGACGGAGGGAAAGTGTAAAACCTCAACATAGGATCCCCCTCTTGCGGCTGAGGAATTGTTCCGCTAATTCTTCAATCAGATCCGCGATGTAGAGGAGGAGCTGAAAGTTCACCAGTTTAAGCCCCTCTGGCATCTGCAACACCCTCTAGGAGCTTCCTGTAGAAGTCTGGCTCGTTGAAGCGGGTCTGTCTGGAGGATGTCCGTTCGCCTATGAGCCTGACCCTCCTCTGGGGTATTATACTGCTCATGTCGAGCCTTTCCACTTTCCATCCGAGGCTCTTCAGCAGGTCTGCGAGCGGCTTCCTGTAGACGTTCTCATAGAGGGCGAGGCGGGGTTTAACCTCGTCAACGAGCCTGTTCGTGGCGACTGTTAACGGGACTGTCCCCACGTTTATCCGGTTGTTGTTGAGGTATTTGAGCATGGTCATGTCTTCACAGGGAGGGCTTGCGGTTACAACGTCAGCTTCAACCCCTCTGAGGCTTCTAACGTCCCTGCAGACGACCTCATAGGGTATGCTGTACCGTGAGAAGTTTTCCTGCAGGTAGACGCATTTTTCCCTGTTCTTCTCTACCATGATTATCTTCCTGAACTTGCCACTCCAGACCGCTCCCAAGCTCCAGCCCCCAATCCCCGCGAAGAGGTCGAGGAGGACGTACCCCGACCCCTCCAGACGCTTGGAAAAAATGTGCTCGGCCACCTTTGGAGGGAAGGCCTCGGCAAGCCACTTCCACCGCTTCGTCTTGCTTTCGGGGAAGAGCCAGTCGGCTGGAAAGCTCTGGGCTCTGAGAGCCTCCTCAAATGTGAACCTGTCTCTGCCGTAGTGCCAGAGCCACCTCCGCATCAGCTTTTCCCTAGGATGCCACATGCAAGAGGTCACCGTGGGAAGCGAAAATCCAACGCTCATTTACGTCCTCCCCCATGTGTCTAGGGTGCGGGTTTTCCCAACGACTGTGTATATTCTTCCCAAGCCTTTTAGGACGGCACCACACTTGGGGCACTTGCGCAGATGCCTCTTCATGTCGATTATGTTCCGTGGGTCGTTTATGAGGGCTGTAGAGCATCCGCAGACCGGGCAACAGTACTTCTGGCCTTCATGCTCCGACATTTTCCACACACCTCCTTTTGAACTCGCAGTACCTGCATTCCCATGATTTCTCGGCCGTTGGAGCCCTGTCCTCGGTTAGAGCCCTGTGGAGTTGTACGGCCCTGTCTAGGAGCGCGTCTATGAGGTTTTCGTCGAGGCCGACTTCGAATATGCGCCAGGACAGGCTCTTCTTGCCGAGGTAGACGAGTACGGCTTTCTCAACTCCTAAAGCCAAGAGGTAGGGCTGGACTTGCATAACGTGGTGCTCCAATGGCTTGCTTGGGAGCCTGGATATGCTCTTGACCTCTACAATCATTCTGGAGTCTTCGTGCTCTATCAGCGCGTCCACGCGTCCCGAGATCCTGACCCACACTCCATCGCGTTTAAAGGCTATGACGACTGGCTTTTCGGATTCGACCACGGATACGCCGTTGGACTTCAGAGCCTCTCTGAGGAACCCGTGGAAAAGCTCGCCTATCTTAAAAACGCCGCTCTTCTCGAGATCCACCACGTGTCCCTCTCTGTAGATCCAGTACTGCCTCAGCAAGCATGACGGGAGCAAGCTCGGGTAGTACCAGCCCAGTCTGGGCCTTTCAAACGTACGCGTCAGAGCCTTCTTCAAACACTCCTCAACCGCCACGCTCATCCAACCACCTTTTTCGGTCTGAAGATGACCACCATTGAGGCGTATTTGGCTGGCTGTCCGTACGGTGGGAACTTCAGCCTACCTTTTATGAACCGTATTTCGTCTGCATGCGGCAAGATGAGTTCATGAAACCACTTGGTCGAGGTGTCAACTGGCAAGAGCATGACAACCGTCTTGCCCTTCTTGCTTTCCTCGATAGCCTTTCTGATCCAAGGCACTTTGCTGGCATATGGAGGGTTCACGTAGTTAGACCTTCCCCATTCAACCTTCAAACCGTCAAAGGACGGGTTGTTGGGACACGGGTCGAAGTCGAAGTGGAACTCTTCATCGAGTTGCCTGTAGAGATCCTCTGGCGTCCTAGCATCCTGATTGCTGATTCTTCTACGGTCGAATGGCGAGAAGCGGTACCTCCTCATCCAACCACCTTTACGGGTCCATGGAGCTTGCCCTCATACGTCTTGCCAAATGGTGGTATTCCTAGCATTTTGCGCACTATGCACTTGTTGGCGCAACCCACCGCACGGTCGGGACACTGATTATTGCACCATGCCCAGAACTCCTCGTACGTACGGAAGGCCATTACGGCTTTCACTTGTCCCATTGGAACCCTCCTTCTTCCAGGAACTTCTTGTAGAGGTCGCGTCCTAGGATCCAGCGCATCAAGACGAGGCTGTTCATCCTATCCACGGGCTTGCGCAAGCTCAGCTTGAGGAATATGCCCTCGGGGCACTCCACCACTATCTTCTTCCGCTCGCACCTGACCAGCTTGAAACCGTAACGCTCCAGTATCCTCTGAAGCTCCTCAGTTTTCATTCTACCTCGTACCTCCCGGTTAGGATGTTGGACGCCCTTTTAACGTCCTCAAGCTCCCTGAGCCTCTTGCGGATTACGTTCAGTTGCAACCTGAGGGTTCGCTCGATTTCCATGAGCAGTGGCGGGTTTTCAACCATGAGCTTGACTTTTTCAGGCTCAGGTCTCACCGGCCTGATGTGGGTGTTTACGAAGCCGAACTTGCGCATGACCTCCCTCAGGCTTTGAGACAGTCTTCTGAAGAGCCTGGTTAGGCACATTACAGAGTTTGCTAGTATTTCGATGGATCTTCTACTAAGAATATTCTTAATAGAAGTCCATAGTCCCTTATCCTCCTCGTCTGCACCGTCTGCTGGGGTCAGGAGCTGGCTGGTGTAGAATTCGCCCCACAGGTGGTCTAGGTGCGTCTTGTTGAAGAAGCCTTTCAGCCGGCAAGCTATGAACGTCAGCACTTGCCTTATGACTCTGACGACCGCCCTCAGCGGGTCGGGGTCTACGACCAGCAAGTGCATGGTTCCCCTAGCCCTGTAGCACCCCTTCAGATGTCTTCTGTCTGTGCTGGCCGGGGCTATCACTATGTGGCATCTGCTGTCTACAGCCCCGTTCGGCTTCACAAGCCCCTCGCGGTAGAGCTGTTTAAACCAGGCGTCAGCCTCCTCCTGGGTTATCGGCTTATCGAAGACCTTCACGTTTATGAGGCTGTAGCGCATCCCATAGCGGTCTGGGAAGGTCGGATAAGCCACCGTGTATCTTCCGCTTGCAAAGTCCGTGTCCGCGTAGTTCCTAGGCATGTAGCTGTATACTCCGTTGTGCCAGTGACGTTTGAAGACGCGGTGGTAGAGCGTGCTGAAGGCGTGGTTGAGCTCCTCCAGCACAACGTCCATATACGGCATTGGATCCAACACCCGTCACCTCCTCCTGGGCATCAGGTCCGCTATGCCTACGGCAGGTCTGCGTTGGATCCTACTGCGTAGCTCCGTGAGGGGTTTCCAGATGTCCAGTGGCGTGACCAGGTATGGTGTCGGCTCGTCTTTCAGCCTCAGCTCGGCTATGCTGTTCCGCCTGACGAGCTCCAGCCATGTCCATTCGATTTTGAGCGTTGGATCCCAGACGTGTACGAGCACTACTGGCAGGTCTGGCTTGAGCCTCTCAGCCTTCTCGAGCTTGCTCTTCTGCACCAGTACGCCTGGCCTGTCGAGCTTTAGAAGGCCGTGCAGGATCTTGCGCGACTGCTGGAGCGTCAGCTGACAGCCTGTAACTTCAATATAAAATTGAATTATCTTCCCGCTTTCCCAGATGGTTGTCGCTTTGAAGTCGAAGGCGTCCCGGCCTTGAGACCAGCCGTCTATGTAGCCGTTCTCTGCGACTCCAAAGCCCGTCCGCTCCACGTGGAAGCCCAGCAGCCTCAGAGCGCTTTCCACCAGCAACTCCCGTGCGGTTCCAATGCCCCGTCTATCCGTGCAGACGTAGCGGCTCTTGAGATCCAGCATCGCTCCATCACCCCTTCAGCTTCTCGAGCATGTAGGCTATGGATGCCACGAGCATTGGGAAACCCACGCACAGGAGCGTCAAAACGATGAGGTTCCAAGAAACGTTCAGGGGATCCAGCACTATCATGCTCCACCACCCTAGAACAGCTCTGACATGCCAGCCAACCCGTAGAGCTCCAATCGCATCCTGACGATGTCAGCCTCGATCTGCTCCCGCGTTATCCCACGCCTAGCCAGCTCAGCCCCGTGCTTCTCATAGTTTCTAAGGAAGTATTCTGCACAGTTCAGCTCCTCCCTCAGCCTCAGCCGCTCTGTAAACCCAGAGAGTAGCGCAACCTTCCTGAGCTCCTGAGGGGTCTTCGTGGTAGTCCAGTCCCCGCGCCTTGGCAATGTCCAGCTTTTCACAGTTTCACCCCCACGACTTCCATGGCTTTCTCAAGCGCCCTGTCGTGCACTTCCTCGCTCCAGTCGTCCAAGAGGAACAGCAACTTGGCGAAGTCGGCCTCCTCAATGCGGTACTTTTCCTTTAATTTACCAAGGAAGTGTTCCAGCTCCGGGCTCAGCCTGACGCTGGGCATCCTACGCCACCTCCATCCTCTTCAGCTCGTCCATTGGAACTCCGAGCCCTTCGAGCGTGTACTCGCCGTTTTTGATGCGTCTCTTCAGCTCCTCTCTAGCCCTCTCAAGCCTGGAAAGCTCCTCCTCGGCTCTGGCGAGCCTTTCCTCTCTAGCCTTCAGGTCTTCCGTGAGGCGCTTGAGACGTATCAGCTTCTGTACGCGCTCCAGCTCGTCCGCGGTCTTCTCAAGCTCAGCCTTCAGCTCCTCAGCCTCCCTCTTCAGCTGGTCAACAGTAAGCCTGTCGCTACGGTGCGTTTCGAGAGCCAGACAGTGAGACCTCGCAATGTACCTGTACGCGTTCAGACACGCCTCTATCTGGCATATTTTGAAGAACAGCTCAGCGACGACCTTACCCTCATCCTCAGCCTCAGACAGCTCCGCCACGAAGCCGATCCGCTCGTTGTTGTAGCTCTCGAGGCTGAACAGCTTCTCAACACGCACCTCCTTGACCTTCATCCGACCACCTCCATGGCCGCTTCAACCCTCAAGCCCATAGCCCTCAACCTTTCCAAGCCCTGCTTGAAGGCGACGAGGCAGTAGACGCCCGCGACCTCTGCCTTCACATGCTCTACAAGCTCCGCCAGAGCATTCACGGTCTTGCCAGTCCTCACAACGTCTTCAACTATGAGCACGGAGTCCCGCTTCGCTATGGAGCCCTTCGGTATGTACAGCGTGTCAAACCTCTCACCGGCAATGCCACGTATGGACTCTAAGAATCTATCCACGCCAATATCCATGTATTCTTTGGCGATCACCATAGGAGTCATAAGCACGGAGCTTACCATAGTGGCCAGAGGGGTGCTATTGCAAGTGGCCGCGAGAACCTTAGTGACCCTGTAGCCCGCATACCTGGCTACGCAGTCGGCCGCAACCATACTCAGGACAGATGGATCGCCGAGCACGCTCGAAGTGTCCACGATGCCGCCAGGCTTAACGTCCAGCTCCATCAGCACGCTCTTAAGCCCGTAGAGGGGGGCAAGCTCCCTCCATATCTCAACACTGCGCTTCAAGTTGGGCAAGACGTGGCCTTTGACGTACTGTGAAATCACTGTGATCTGCCTGCCGAGGATCCTGCTGAGCTCCCTGTACGTCACATGTTGCTTGGCAATCCTCAGAAGATCGACGGTTGCCATCCGGAACAGCAACTGCTGTAAATGAGGCGCCCTCTGAAGTCTTTCCAAAACATCTTCCCCAGCCTTTTGGGAAACTAGGCTAACGAGGCAAGCTGGGGTTGTTGCCCCGCTCATAGCCAAATTTTCCGAAAGACCTAAATACTCCGACTTTCCAATACTCTTCATGGGAGTCGGTCCCTCCTACTTGGCCCCAGGGCTCCCCTAGCTTCTCGGGTCGGGTGGCTGGTTAGCTAGAGGAACCCTAGTTGGGAGGGCCGACTCCCCACCCTAGTCCTCACGGGCTAAGAGTTGGGGCAACCCTCCATCTAACCGCTCTTCTGAGCTAGAACTATGTTTCTAGGAGCTTCTTCTGGGGAAACGGTATAGAGTCCGAAACTTTTAGAAATCTCTTCAAGTCTAAGCCGGACGGCTTCTTGGATGAATTCGGCGACACTGGTGTACCTACCTAATTTAATTAACCTTTCAATATCCTTGACCAATTCGTCGCGGATTGAAATCTTCCTCCACTTGGCCACCAGTGGGTCACCGGTAGAATACGAGTCGAACTTATATTTAAGTTTTGTGGTACTTGTGGAACCCCTGTGAACCAGAAAACTTCTATATTACACTTATACATAGAGCATATATGACGTATGTATGGGTAGGCGTAATTGGAGGAAAGTAAGCGTTAGAGCCGAGCTCGTTGAGAAAATAGAAAAGTTGATTGATGCACGACCAGACCTAGGCTATTCAAGTGTTGCGGATTTTGTAGCTGATGCCGTCCGCAGGCGTTTAGAAGAGCTGTCTAAAAGTCCGCTCGAGAGGTGATCTGCTTGTATTGCCCCAATTGTGGTGGGCAGATCCCTGACGATGCTAATATATGCCCCTACTGCGGTTTCCAGGTGAGGGCTTTCCTCCAGCAAGCTTATCCTCCTCCGGTTAAGCCTCCGCCATCTAGACCGCTTTCTATAAGCATCGCCGCCATCTTGCTCGCGCTCATAGGCTTTCTATGCGTGATATCTGGCGCTTTCACGTTCTTCGCTTGCATCTACATGAGCGAATCCGGTATAGGCATACCATTTTTCGGCCAGCTCCTCACAGCAGTAATATTGCCATACTCAGTGGTAGGGCTGATACTCGGAGCTCTACTCATAACATCTGCAAACTGGCTCTGGAAGTGTAAGAAGTCTGGCGGATACCTAGCGGTGGTGCTCATCATAATCGATGTGCTGGGCGGGTTGGCGCTCACAGCCTCAGCTGGTTACTTCACACCGTTGTTGCTGGTAAGCCTCGCATTTTCCCTCGCCATCATACTGCTGATAGCCCTCGGCTGGAGCTCACTTACGTAAGAAACTTTCACCTATTATACTTATTAGAGGCGCCTGTTCCGAGAGGGTGATGTTATATTCTTTCTCAAGCCTCTTCCGTATTCTTTCTAGCAGGGAGGCTAAGCTCTCTAATGCATTATTTATCTTTCCTCTTAACTCTTCTATTTCTTCGATGATCGGCTCGACGTTGGACTTGGCTTGATCGAGTAATTGCCTACCTGCGAAACTCCATGCACCACCCAGCTCAATACCCAGTAAGCTATGCCTGTACTCGTCGTAAAAGCTGTCTACCAGATCACGTTTAAAAGATTCAAAACTGTATATTTCACTAGCTTTAGTCTCATAGTAAATTCTTTTCACATCTGGACTTTCATCTAGAAATTTCTCTAATTTCTCGGTTAAAACTTTCTTTTTCTGGTCGAAATCAGATTTAAGTTTATTGTAGTCTTGTACTTTTCTATCCCATTCACTCTTATACCGCAGTCTTTCGAGAAGAGAATTAAAATCTGTAGTGAGCAGTTCCTGATAGAGCCGTAAAGGGCGCTCAAAGATCCCAAGTGTTTCTGTTTTAAGCTTACCTGTTTTTAGCAATTTTCCTAAATCAAGCTCTTCAAAATCATACTTGCTCTTCTGGTAATCCAGCCATTCTCTGAGCGGGATCACGCAAAACCGCAACAATTCAATTATGCGAGGGCGCTCTCTATCCTTTTTATCTAATTGCAACATCTTTCGGTTAAAGTAATACACGATCATAGCCATAACAACAGACGCGATAAAACTGAAGAAACCAGCGTTTCTATTAATAATCTCAATTATGTCTTCAACCATTTCTCAACCACCATACACTTATGCACGCCTCTGATTTAAATCCTTTATGGGCAAATATGAGGAGTACTATTGTAAGCTTAAACTTTGCCAGTCTTAATGTTATATGATATTTTGTGAGGAAAAATTCTTTAACTCGAACTTAACGTCATAGATACCTACTTATATGGCAACTCTAAATCTACGGACATTTGTTATGAAAAGGCTTAAAGCTTAAATAAATACTATGTGAAATCTATTGTGAGAACAGTTAAAGGGTGTTTGTTTGAATGGGCGTTTTTGCATGCCTTTTGATGTTTAGTAATGTTGAGAATAAGTTGAATTTTCTACGCAACCTAGACTCTTTGACAGGTGGAATGAGAAAATATGATGAAATCCAGTGGATCTTGGACGAATATAACATAAACTTGACCATACCCTTACTCTTTGAATGTAGGAAAATCGGTATCCAGGAGGATCTTCTACAATCTATTCTGGGGAAAGAGCAGTTTATTCTGGACATCGAAGTTCCAGTTGAGCACGAGAGCTTTGAAGGATTGTGGCGTGTGAAAGAGGTCAAGAGAAGCCATATCTTACACTATGCTAAGCCAGAGATAGAGAATTTCGCAGTAATCCTTGCACAAGACAACAAGGCGGTGAAAGGCACCCTTAGACTTCTTAAAAAACAAGGCCTTTATCCTCTAGAGGTGTTTGTAGAGTTGCCGAGTGGACGTATGGGCCTAGAGGTCGTGAAGGATCTTGGATCTATGGGGTGGGTGTACGTAGCTGAAGTTGCAAATGCTCATGTGAAGGGGGCAGGTTTTCATGGAATACGGCTTCAGGACTCTGACTATATAGAGGACTTACTTAAAAGAGGGGGACGGATAAAGGCCGCAAGATTGATTGATCAGCAAAGGGGCGTCATTATTTTGATAGGTTCCGAAGGAACTGTATACTCATATAAGGCAATGCAGCATGAATTTTTTGCACGGGAAATATCTAAAATTATTGAGGTCTTCAAGCGTAGGGGGCTTGTGAGGTTAAAATAATCCTAAAAGTCTTCTCGGTTTAACTATTGTATCGTATATTTCTGGTCTTCCAATATGCGACGGTTTAAGGTTGACAATCAATTTGTCTTCCATAAGCTTTACGTCAACGTCGAACTTGGTAAGCTCCTTTACTATTTTTCTAAGTTTATCTCTATTGCTGATCGCCACAATCTTAACGAAGACTGGACAATTAGCTAATTTTTCCATAAGCCCATCGTATATTTTAGGAGCAACCACTTTCAGCTCTGATTGCGCCTTTTCATTCCTGGCTGCTATAGCCAAGGTAAAACTAGACACAGAATTGAGAGCGTCGCTTTGAATTCTAAAAGCTTCAGAAACTTCTTCCATACTTATTTCAAAGTCCTCGGCATCCATTCCGGATATAGACGCCTCACCCATCAACTCCTCAAACACCGTATAACAATACAGAGCATATTCAAACTCAGCCCCGTTACGCCTTATGATATTTGCATCCGATACGGGGGCTTTACCGAACTCGCCGAGACTCTTTAAAACATCACCTATAAGCGTGTTCAGATACTCCAAGTCTAGAGGCTTAATGAGGCGGGAGGCATAATATGTAATAAGCCCCAGAGGTAGCTTTCCCTTTTCTAGAAACTCTCTAACTTTCTGCTCCAAGTACGCAGTCCCAAGACTATACGCAAGCTCTTTCCCTATTTCCCCCGCGACCTTTTCAGCTAAGCTCAAATCCATGAAAAGCGCTCTCAATTAAAGATATTGTCACCGACATAATTTATGTTTTACTGAGAGCTGACCATGTATACTTTTTACTCTAAGCCGTGAACCGCTCCAGCATTTTTCAAGAAAATCGCTAGCACTTATGCTGTAAGTTTTGTGTATAATGCTGTTGAAAGTGTGCTGGTTGCCTCTAAATTGAGCTGATAAAGACTTACAGGTAGAGGATAATGGAATTATACGTCAGATGCATGGCAAGCTTAAATGTCTGACGTTTAAAAAGGTTAAGATTCCACTGTTTTTTCTAAGAAACTTCTTAAGTTTTCTCGAACCATTCATTGAGCGTCGTTTTAACATCTTCTTCAGAAGAGGGTTTTTTCCCACGCCTCTTTCCCATTTGTATACGCTCACCACTTCTTTCTTTTCGGCTTTCTTCGAGGACTTTTTGCATAATATCTAGTTCCCTAATAATGGCATCATATATTTCATCAAGTCTGTTAATCCAATTGTTGAGCCCTAGCATGCTTAGAGATATCTCATCAATATTTTTCTGAACATCAGGTCTCTGTCTAATTCTCTCATAAAGCGAGGGGACGTCTTCCTTACTTACCTCATTAAATCTCTTGAGAGCTGACTGTCTCACGTCTAGAGGAATGTCTGACATGTTGGGTACATGGATATGCGACCAGACTTGATCCCCTTGTAATGCTATCCAGGCGCCTTCTGTTTCTACAGCGTAGGCCAGTAACTGCAATAACGTAATGCTGCTATTTAGGTAGAGAGCTAGTAAGCTTGAGCAATCTAGCCCCAACTTCTCTGTATTTACACAGATCATGGGTGCTGATGGACCAATAACCTTGTTTCTAGAGAAGAACGTTAGCCAGTAAATGTTAGGTGAAGTTAGTCGTGCTCTTCTGACTAGTAGAATATTCCCTGCTAAGTCGCCATATGCTTGCTTAATGTCGTTGGAGGCTGCTATGAGCCTTGATCTATCGACTAATCCGGTTGTTTTTAGTAAATCGTCAGGCATCTCTTGTGGATCGATAATCGCATATTCCTCTTCATCTGTAATGTCCATGTGTCTGACACCTGCAGGAGTTCTAAGGGAGCGGACACATGATAACTTACTTATTTTAAACTCGCTCTTACCTCTCTTAACTTTTAACTTTACACAATTGTCTGTCTGTTCAACCCACGTAAACGATATTTTTCCTCTGCCTCCGTACCTGCTTATAAACAATCTACGAGCATACTCTTCAACCCCTCTGGTGACGTATTGGCCCGGATTATAGTCCCTAATTCTTATCAATCCTCTATCTTCGCAGTCTTTCAATGTTGGATTATGCGAGATATCTTCTAAAAGCTCTAGGATAAGTTTTTGTGTTTCAATGCTGTTAAGGCCGACTAGAGGCTTTAAGTTTCCAATATGTTTGCTGATAATGGTACTAATGTTGTGCACCTTTCTAGCCATGAATACTTCATTAGCTGTAGCATCTTCTCTCGAATCCATGAATTTACGTATCTGCTTTGATGTTAGCTCGACATCCATGATATCGCTTAACCGCTTGTTAAGGACTATAAAGGTTAAAGGTTTTCCATCATCTTTCAAACATTTCTCGAAGACCACTAGGTAGTCTCTATAATGGGCTCTCTCACTAAAGGCAATCTCAACACCACTTCTAACCACCACACGAGGTATGTAAATTCTGTCATATTTCCCAACGTAGGTGCCGCATCTACTGTCATAAACCTCGCCGAGAAACAGGAATCTTCTAACGCTCTCTGCCGAGGCACCTGCAAAGAACTCTTCCGGAGTCACCGAAGCAAGCTTCCCATTCAGCTTTATTACATTGTCTGCAACCGTGAAGAAGTAAGCCCAATAGCCTACTTTTCCACGTACAATATCCCCAAGCATTTTTTCTAGTTCCTTCCTTTCCTTTTGAGGTATTCTTTCTCTTCTAGTAAATGGAGGATTCATAATTACTACGTCGATGTTCTCACGGGGTAGCTCGAGCCCTTTATACTCCTTCTTAACCCCCTCAAAATATTCAGCAAGCGTGACCGGTAAGGGATCCACATCCCCACTGGTAACCGCATGAATCATTTTAGTAATTCCGTCACCAAAATATATTTTAGGCGTAACTTTAACCCGTAGATTTTGAAATGCCAAATTTATGGTTGCCAACTCCTTTGCAAACTGCATTATGTCGATTCCAAAAATATGCTTCTCAATAAATTCTCTATGAAGGTCGTTCTCATTTCCAACACCCTCTTCCTTAGCCCTTCCCATCTTTGTATGGTATGTGGCTACAAGTAAGGTTCCCGACCCACATGCTGGATCTAAAACCTTCTCATCCCATCGGTCTATAGCTAACTCAGCAAGTATTCTTGCTGCCTTAGGATTTGTGAAAAATGCGCCTAAGTTTTTCCTAGTCTCTTGCGGTAAACACTCCTGATAAATCCTTCCCATCAATTCTTCTTTGACGTGTTCAGGTTTAAGCACCTTTATGGCATATACATACCGTCCTAATGCTATAAACACTCCCCTATCTTTTGCCTTCACTTCTCTTAATATTTCAAGAAGATATGGCAATGACCCTATGATGCTCTTATATTCTTCGTATATTCGTAACGAACGCATCTCTTCTTCAATCTTCTCGATAAGGTCATCAGGTATAGAAAGTGGATTGTTTATCTCTGGAAGAATGCTCCTTCCATGCGTCTTTACAGAGACTAAATGAGCAAAAAGAAGTTGTAGAACTGTTAAATAAGCTATGATGTCAGCAATGTAAGTCTTCATAACCTCCTCTCTATCTACAAATTCTTCTAGGAGTGATTTGTAAAAGTCGAATCGCCCTATGATTGCTTGCGCCATATCAAAATATTCTTTAACGCCCATATACCTTCTGAGAGCGTTGGAAAGGTCTTCAACAACTTCTCTAGCAACTTTAGCTATCGTTAAGTAGTCTATGGTAGGTATAAGCGTCTTCTTGAACTCTACGAATTTCTCAATAATGTTCTCAATTACACGGGCGAGTTCAACTTTCTCTAGCCCGCTTGAGAACCACCCAGTAAGTATTAACGCTCTCGACACTTGAAGCTTGGGTGCCACGTCTTCTAATTGAGTTGGGCTTATTTCACGAACTTGAGAAGGAAATAAAATTCCAATCAATTCTGCACTCCGTTGTCTAGCTTCAGGGTAAGTCTTAACTATATCCTCTACAAGTTTGGAAAGTCCATCAATCTTAACTTGTACAAGCAATTTATATCCATCTAATTGAAGACGTATATCTGGAAATTCTTTACCAGTTTCAACTTCCTCCACGCCTGTAAGCGCAACATTATAATGTTTTGCTGTCTCTCTAAATAACCGTATTATAGGTGAGTATAAGCTACGCTCAGTAATCCTCTCAGACATATCCTCACCTCATATAGCTGAATGGAAGGAGGTACGTTGAAGACCCTTTCTCGTAAAACCTGAACTTCCAAGTCTTAAGGGGCTCGGCCTCGAATTCGCCGTTGCAGACTGGGTATCTGATCATAGTTTCCACCTTTATGGGCTCAAAGGGTGGTGCAGTAGAGGCACTTGTAGATTTCATACGGGGCTTTCACAACGTCGTAGCCACCTTTATGAGCACCCCAGAGCCCGTTCCATAAGCCGTCTACGGCATGGGAAGCATCCCCTTCCACAATCGGTCTATAGGTTGAGGTTGGATAATCCCTGCCCCAGTGGTAGTATAGACAGCTTAAAATGAGCCTCTTATTGAAGGGGGCAACCCCACTTTTACCTTTAATCCCAGATGGTACTTGGATGGAGGGTAAAAGAGGTATTTTGTGCCTGCCTGGTGGCGACGGCTGTCTTTCTGCTGTGGTGAAGGCGTTAAACTCGCAGAATCGCTCCTCAGCTAAATGAGACATTAAAGGATATTGGTTGCTTCCTCCCATCCATTCCATTAATGTAGCCACATCTTCCACCACATGGTGTGCCATCTCATGCCAGAAGATCGTCATGACATAAATGTGCCATAGCTCGTTCACGGTTACACCGCTAGGCCATGAATACTTAGAAGCAAACGCTTGAAAATCTGAGAGCATCCTCTTAACCCTAAAGTATATCCCCATCTCTGGTGAGTGGTAGGGAACATAAAGGGCCAGGGGATCCTCTATCACGTGCTCTCGATCCCTAGCTCTCTGAAGCTCTTCATCTCTAAAATACGGCTTAGCCACACGCACCACATTGTCCTTAAAATCCCCAGGAACTGAAATCGGCCCCACAGGGGGAGGCCCCTTCTCAAACGCTTCTTGTAAAGACATGGGCTTCCACTCTTCGCCAACTTTAGGAGTGTTGACCTGTACCCATCTACTCAAACTCCCTCCCCCAGAATATGTGCATCCTGCCCGAAGCCTTACGGTTTACATCTTTCCTAGTTGAAGTTATTTTGTCTATGATTATAAGATCCATCGTGAGCATTCCATACACTCCATCCTTACATTTACCAGACATACAAGAAATAGTTTATGCGAAACCATATATAAGGCTTGACGTCTCACATATGAAGCCCCATATAACTGACGACTCTTCTAAAACCCTTCTATGCTAACCCTTAGACTTAGCGTAGAAACATAGCCCATCTTGTAACGTATTCATCACGGGTATCTTCAATAAACTTACTTGAATTAACCATTTTCTCTCACGTAAAGACTCTATCTTATAATCGCCTACCAGTAGCAAATATGCCAAATCTTCTCACATTTCTTGCATAGTACTTTTATTTCCTTCCAGTCCGTTTGAGGGTTGGTTACGCCCATAGCTATTCGTTTCATTTGAGCATCTGGTGCATCGACTTCATGAAGGGCTTTTATCATAAAATAGGGGATAGGCCATGTGGATAATGCATTTCCACAATTTGGACAGGAAATAGTAAATTGTTCTTCCAAAAGCTTTTTAATCAATTCTACATCCCTTCTTAGAATAGAAATTTCCCTAAGGGATTTTTTGACATCGTCCTCCATAATATTCAGCCGCTCTTCTACAACATCTATTATGGTTTTCCTCTCTTCACCTTCCGAATTCGCCAAAATGACACCCAAATTTCAACTTATAGTGAAACACTTTAAAAAATTATCATTATTTCGATTACATTACTATGTAACTGTGAAACTTTTATTTAAAAGAGCTTTTTAATCTTGCCTTCCTCCCATTTTGAGTATATCTACGGTAGCGTGGAATAGGTCTTCTATTGGTGTAATCGGGTCTACTCTAAACCTATCAAGTATCTTTTTCCTTATCAGTAAATCCTTCTGCTTATCCTCCGCTTCGCTTCTGGATTCTTCCGTTTTTCTTGGGATGGAGTGAACGATGGCGCCCCTTATCCTGCTATGGGTTATTTCTTCATCTTTTCCATTTTTATCGCAACCCATCCACCACTGCTTAAGCCTCTTACACTTATCTTCACAATCTTTTTTACAACAACCATAACCACCTTCAATTTTTCTAATTTTACTCCATACACCTAATAGTTCAAGTGTGCCCGTTGCTAGTGTAACGTAGGCTTGCTTAAACTCCCCACGTTCTACGTAACTTGAAAACTCTCTAAACCTGTACCTAATAAAGCCCATCGCCTCGTCATCTTTTATATCGGCCTTTTCAATGGCTTTCTCGGCGAACTCTTCAAGCGTTTTAAACCCGCCTATTTCCAACAAGATTCTAGACAGCTCAGACCTCCTGAGGGCTGTGCACAGGTAGTTTAGCATGGTGGCCGTTGCGAGGAGGCCTGAAATCGCGATTACCTGTTCTGGTTGCTGGCGGCTGATGAGGAAAAGAGTGGCTACTACCATAAGAGAGGCCGCGAAGTATAAGACATCTTTAGTACCTATGTATTCAGAGATCACCCACCTAGACTTCCTGAAAAGTAGGATCACGGAAAAGCTGGCTAAGATGATTTCAGATGCAATGTATGCTGGTGGCACCCCGCTTACGGCGAACAGCAAGATGAGGAAGGCCACCGTTAATAGGAATAGGGTGAAGCGTAGCTTAAACTCAGACTTAAACCAGCCTACTGGCAACATGAAGAGCGTCATAGACAGCAACGCTGAGAATGCGTAGATGCTGAGGAAGGCGAATAGAAGCGCAAAAAATAGCAGAATGCCGAAGAGGATCCAGTCCGAAAACCGACCCACAAACCTCAGATACTTCATATATAGGGAAGCCTTAGCAGACATAGAACCCTCTAAAAACCAATCTAACGATAGAGCATAAAAACCTTAGTTAAGAGGAACAACACTAGTATTGCCAGAGTTTTTCTCAGAACCCTTCTACGCTAGGCTTTTCGCTTTTACTCTTGGCGTAGAAGCACTCCTTGTTATGGCAGCTCTCAGCCAGGTTGCAGGTCCAAGTTAATGTGAAGTTTCCACCATCTACCCTAACTTTTACAGGGGCTAAAACTATAGACCTACGCCTACGATCACCGTTGCTATCCGTGAAGCCCTCACACATACCCGTATTAGGCTGAACAACAATCGAAATAGACGACACCCCCAACAAATATAATGGGAAAAAATAAAAAGTGGGGATGTTTAGAAAGGTATGAAGAACATCACCTTCAATATTATGGTCGCATCCCGTTGAAGGTCAAGGTTTATGTATAAAGTTGCTTTGAAGCCGAAGTGCTCACGTAAACCCTTATACTCCTCATTAATGGGTGACGTAGCGATTTCAGCGATCTGTCTTCCAAGCTCTCGCAGAATCTCCTTATCCTCCTCCGGGATTTCTTCACACTCCTCCAACCACCTTACATCCTCCTGTTTGAGATTTTAAAGTTTCTATTTCTCATATAGTTTAGCGCGCCTTCGATTAGATTCTGATTTAAACTGGTCTGATTTTTAGGGTGAAGGCGTGGTCGCATGGCTTGCTCTTAGGCATTTTCACCCTTAAACCCGTCTCGTTGCGGATCCACTCTAAAGGCTCATCTGACCCTAGGAGCTCGACGCTATCAACTTTTCTAGTGTACAGCCTCAAGTCTGTGCTGAGAGAACGTATAACCGTCTCTTCACCCGGCCATTCTAAGACTATAGCATACAGTACGTCGCCTTTGGTTGTGAAACGTATATCCCGTCCAGTAAACGGTGAGGCTTTAAACTCTTTAAACTCCCCACCCTCTACTTGAGTGGGCCCTTCACCGTAGACCTTCCAGGGTCTGGTACCGTATATGGCTTCACCGTTGACTTCTAGCCAGCGGCCGATCTCCAGGAGTATCTTCTTCTGCTCCTCCGGGATCGTTCCGTCTGATCGGGGGGCGATGTTGAGGAGTAGGCATCCGTTCTTGCTGACGATGTCGGCTAGGTCGTCTATAATGGCGTTTGCCGATTTATACTCGTGGTCTTTAATATAACCCCAAGACTTCATACAGATAGACGTATCGGTCTGCCAGAAGAACGGCTGTATATCCTCCAACCTCCCCCGTTCAACGTCAAGCACGGCGGTTGCGACTGGGAAGGCCTTATGCTTATAGTTGATGACGACACCTGTGCTCCAAGACTCCGAGAAATGAAACCATTCCACAGCCCGGTTATAGTAGTAGGCTGCGAACCTGCGCAGGTATGGTTCGAAGACTGGTTGGTTTATCCACCAGTCAAACCAGAATATCTGTGGGCGATATTTGTCCACAAGCTCACACGCCCTCATAAACCAGTCGTCTAGAAACTCTTTATCCGGTTGGGTGTTGCTCGGCTTTGCAGGACCGTAGAAGCTGTGGTAGCGTGGATCCTTCACGTCTGAGTCAAACTGCATACCTCCATCGAAAAACCACCAGTGCTCCGCCCTATGGTATGATACACCGAAGACCAACCCCTTCCTACGGACGGCCGCCGCCAGATCACCTACGATATCTCTTCTAGGACCCATATTGACGGCGTTCCACTCAGTATAGCTGCAGTCGTACATAGCGAAACCGTCGTGGTGTTCGGCGACGATAACAACATATCTAGCACCGGATTTCTTAAAGAGTTCAGCCCATTCATCCGGATTCCATCTCTCAGCCGTAAACATGGGTATGAAGTCCTTGTAGCCGAATTTATCATGTGGCCCGTAGTTTTCCAAGTGATACTTATACGCAGGGCTATTCCTTATATACATGTTCCTAGGATACCATTCATTTTCAAAAGCTGGTACTGAATAAACTCCCCAGTGTATGAAGATTCCGAATTTAGCATCCATATACCATTCGGGGACTTTATACTGCTTCAGAGAATCCCATGTCGGCTTAAACGGCTCTTCATATAACTCTACGGGATCCACGTTCATGGATGACCCCCTCAGGTCACAGTTTTGGCGCTATGCTGAATACTCCCTTAACAAGCTTACCTGTGAAGTTTTGGTATTGATGTTTTACACCTTCGGGTATAAGCATAACCGCACCCTCCGGTACTTCAAATGCGTCGAGCGTGTCCGGTAGGAAAACTGTTATCGGTCCGGATTCCGCGTAGAGTGTCTCGTCGCCATCATGCACTTCCGGCTCCGACGTCCTCGGACCTTCACCACCTGTGGGTAGCTCGAACTCGCCCATATGGAGTAGGTCGTTGCTCACGTAGAACCTCACGATCATCGGGTGGTTTCTTCCGTGGATAAGCGTCAGCATCTTACCCCTATCTATCTTGATGTGATCTTTCCTCCTCCTAGCCTCCTCACCCTCCACTGGCCATCTGCCTAAGAGGTCGATATTTTTCCTAGGGCTAAGCCATGGATACTTCTCAACCTCCACCTTCTGCTCCTCCAGCGTTCCCCCGATGTAAGATCTGTACATTCTAGGCTCCTTCTCCAACGGTGGGGCTGGCCCCTTCTCTGGAACCCACATGAGGGGGGCTATGCAGCAGAGAATCTTTACCGGTCTGTCTGTGAAGTTGTAACCCTGGTGGTAGCTGTCCTTAGGTATTAGGAGGGCCTCGCCCTTATGGATCTCATTCACGCTCCCAGTCTCAGGGCAGAGTACTGTTAAAGTACCCTCGAGCACGTAGTACATCTCGTCACCCGCATGGGCGTCGGGAGGACCGAAGAAAGCTCCAGGCGATAGCTGGAACATCGTCTGAGTTATCTTGTCTGTGCTAACCCAGACCCAAACTATGTTGCTCGAGTAAGGCTTATCTGGAGGATAAATCTCAACTATGGTCTTATTCTTAGTCACTACTACGGGCTTCTTCTCCTCAGGTGGAAATGGATACCTGTAATAGTACTTATAGGATACGCCAACACTTCTCTTGAGAACGGACATTTACAAACCTCCTTTTAGAATGGTATGAAGAACTTGCATATGCCCAGTAGTCCTCCGAAGAGGTTTATGCCCATGTAGCCTACTATGAACCCTGTTGCGAGGGGTACTCCGTAGTTTTCGTAAAGTCTCGACCCGCCTATCCTGAGTGTTAGCCATTTTAGAAGCCACCCGAAGAAGAAGACCGTTATTAATCCCCTCTGGAGCGACGTATAACCCCAAGCCAGTAGGAAGCCTATTGGATGGAACGGGAACCAGACGAACCTAGCTCTGAGAACCCGCATTATTGCTACGATTAAAGCTCCTGCTATAAAGTGTGGTAGCCACTCACTCCAGTGACCTACGCCAGGATGCTCCCAACCACAGTAGGCAGCCCACTCAAGACTGCACGTGTTAAACCATGCTGTTCTCAGTCCCCCATAAGCAGAACATACCGTTATCATCGCTATAATCGCCGTTGAGAGCACTATCAACACTGAGATAGCCATAGCTATGAATAGATTTCTATTTGAAACACGCGACCCTGTAAGACTGTTCATGCGATAGGTAAGACCAGGTCCGAATATAGCAGAACCAGGTGGGTGTTGCATGTTTGTCATTTCTTGTGCAAAGGTCATTGTGTAGAATTGCTCTCTAGTCATAGTGGATAGAGGATCTGGCGGCGTTGCCCATACGAATCTGAAGAACGTAGCCCCCTCAAACCAAACGTGTGTAGTAGGCGTCAATCCCACGAACATAAGCTGGGCTATGGCGTGGAGGAGGTTCTGTCCCACGAGAAGTATGGCTATGGGAAGGGTTAAGCCGTTTATCATCCAAAGCCCTATCAGAATAGCGTTCGAGACTATGAACAGCGTCCAGTTTAGCCTGTAGCTTCCAGGCTCGTTAGACTCGTCAAGCTCCGACTTCTTCCCAAAAGCCTTCCTAATAGTCTGTACGAGGTAATGCCTAGCCATAAATATCTCCATAATGCCAATCATGTATATCCCACCAGCCTCTATCACAGCCCAGTTAAGCGGAGGACTATGTGTAGGGGATTGTGACCCCCAAGCTCTACAACAGGTTCCGATCTGCATGTTCGCCGTGTAGTATCCCATGTAATACCACACTTGGACGAGAAGTAGTATGACGAGATACCAGAACCATGCGTTGAAGAGTATGTCTAAGGGTGCAAAGTAGCCTGCTGCAATTGCAGCGGGGTTTTTGTTTAAACTACCTAATCCTGCTATGACGGAGTATACTGGATGAGAGGCTATCTCACCAGCAGGGACATTGTGAGCGGCACTAGTACATGTATGTGTTCGAAAGCCGTAAATGTCGGGAAACCAGGGTAGAAGCATCGCTAAAATTAACGGAAGCTCAAAGAAGACTCCGAGAATAACTCCTATGAGGAAGGGTGAAACCTCCCCTCTCTTCTTCTCAGGCTCCGTTGCTACTACTGGAGGGATCCTCCTTAAAAACTCATAAGCAATTGCGGCTGGTGGAAACGGTAACTTTTCTACATCTATCCAATGGCGTCTAAAGATATTAACTGTAGCCATTAATGATAGAGCGTATAGGTAGAATAGCACTGTATAGTAGAGTATTATTGGAGCCCATTCCCCCCAAGGTATTTCAAACGGTGCCACTCCTCCAGTAATAAGTATTCTAGCCACCTCGGGGCTTGGAGCGAGCCATGGATGAATCATGTCCGCTATCCATTTTGGAGCAGATACTCTAGCCGTGACAATATATCCGGGGTAGCGATACCATGGATAGTGGTTGCTCAAAAACACGTAGGATACAGCTCCGATCGCATACAGATAGGTCAGACTTGCGGCGTTTATATACTTCTGAAGCGGCTTTACTTTAGAGACGAAGAAGGCTATTAACAAGAGAAAGAATGGCGCCGACCCAAACCACAGAGCACATATGCTAGTTCCCCAGTTAGTCAGCATAGCAAACGCAGGCATACGCGGTTGAAGAGCGCTCCAAACCGTACCGAAAAACCCTAAGAGAAGAGACACCGCTATTATCATAGCGTATGGTGGACGCTCCCTCGGAATCTTCTCTTCAACAGCCTCTTTCGACGTAGACGTCTTCCCACCAAATCTTAACTGTTTCTGATAAATTTATAAGCTTTAGCTATCTTTTTTTTGAGTTTTCAGTATATTTTCTTAGACTATGAAGCTGAGTGTGAGGCGTCTTCGCATGGATCCCGCTTCTACTTTTTCCTCCTCTTAGCTCTAGCGCGAGCCTCGTAGTATCTGGCTCTGAGTGTGGCGTTTGTGGTCAGGTATCTGGCTAATGTCCCATAGCCTACGCCCAGTATCTTGGCCGCGTCTCTAAGCGTATACCCCTTCTCTATGTATCTCAGAGCCTGCTGTGCCAGAGCTTCATCGACTTTAGCCGGTCTTCCAAGACGCTTACCCATAGCCTTTAAACGCCTCAGAGCCTCACGGGTTCGCTCTTTTATGAATTCACGTTCCATTTCAGCGGCCCATCCCATAATCGCCAGTATCAAACTCCTAATCTTGGGATCCAGCTGCTGGATCCAATACTCCCTAACAGATAACACCACTTTGCCTTTAGACTCCAGCAGCTTAACCACGTCCACAAGCTCCACCAGGGATCTGGCTAAACGGTCTAAGGCGTAAACTACCAATCCGTCTGCGTCCTCGAGAGCCACTAAAGCTTTTTGGAATCCAGGTCTATCCATAGGCGCTAGAGCGCCTGAGACGCCTAGGTCCTCGTAAACATCTATTATCGTGTGGCCGTTCTTAGACGCCCACTCATAGATGGCGTACTTCTGGTTCTCTGGGTTTTCCTCCTCTTGGCTGACCCTTACATAGGCTACCAGCTTCAATTTTCCAGTAAACTGTTTGCCGCAAAACACGTTTATAAAAGTTTTCAACAAAGACGTTTTTAAAAGATAAACAAATCCAAGTTTTCGAAAACCTTCACCCTGAAATCCACCGTGAAAATCATCATAAACCAGCCTTTAAGAAAAAACAGTTCACTAAAAGCTTCAGGTTAGAGTTGCTTTTAAGGCCCGTTTTCGAAAACAGATCCATTCACGGGCAAGAGTTTTAAGGTCAAATCGAAAAATACCGCTTTCGGCTCAAAACTCCGCTCGTGAACGTTCGAATTTTCCTAGGTTTTTGCGAGTTCAGATCCCGCGGAAACCTATGGATTTTTCATCTTCGTAGAGGCGGATAGCAGAGCCGCATAGTTTATCGTGACTGTTTTTAACGTTCTTCAAATTCATAACCCAAGAAAAATATGCAAAAATTTAAATTTCTAAATAATGGAACTTAGAGGAGGGATAAAATTGTTGAGGAAAGCTGTTTCTGGAATGATGCTGGCAGTGCTTATGCTTGGCATGTTAACTTTGACCTTTAACGTTCAACCGGTTAACGCTTGGACTGGAACGGTTTACATTAGGGCTGATGGAAGAGTGGAGCCTTCAGATGCACCGATAACGACTTCTGATAATGTAACATACATACTAACTGGCAACATTACAAGTACTGGTAATGGAATAGTTGTGGAAAGGGACAATATAATAGTTGAGGGGGCAGGTTACACCGTTCGAGGAGCAGGGGATTATAGTGGAGTATATTTATCTGGAAGGATAAACGTAACCATCCAAAATATACGGGTTGAAAACTTCCGGGCAGGCATTGAGCTCTTTTACTCTTCAAACAACAACATAGTTGGGAATACAATAACAACAACCAACTTTGCTGGCATCTTGCTCGGATACTTTTCTTTAAACAACAACATAACTAGAAACAGCGTAGCAGCAAACAACTTTTTCGGTATCTGCATCTGCGACTCTTCAAACAACAATAATGTGGCCGAAAACAATGTAACAGCAAACAAGATGGATGGCATCAGACTCAACGATTCTTCGAACAACACCATAGCTGGAAACCATTTAACAAATAATGGGGGTGGTATAGGTCTCTTCAACTCTTCAAACAACATAATAGTTGGAAACAACATAGTGGCGAGTGATGGAAGCGGTATAGGTCTCTTCAACTCTTCAAACGACACCATAGCTGGAAACAGCATAGTAGGGAACTATGATGGTATAGGTTTCTTCAATTCTTCAAACAACACCATAACTGGAAATGTTGTAACGGAAAATAGAGGACATGGTATAGGTCTCGGATACTCTTCAAACAACACCATAACTGGAAACACTGTGACGGCGAATAATGAGTTTGGTATAGCTCTCGAATACTCTTCAAACAACATAATAAGTGAAAACGTCGTAACGAAAAACAGGTTTGGCATAGGGGTCTACTATGGTTCTTCAAACAATAATGTAGTTGGAAACACCGTAACAGCAAATGGTAGAAATGGTATAGGTCTCGAATACTCTTCAAACAACATAATAACCGGAAACACCGTAACGGAAAACATGGTTGGTATCTGGCTTAAATGCTCTTCAAACAACATAATAGCTGAGAACAATGTGGTGGCAAGTGATGGAGGTGGTATAGGGTTCTTCAATTCTTCAAACAACACCATAACTGGAAACCATTTAACAAATAATGGGGGTGGTATATGGCTTGGGTTCGATTCTTCAAACAACATTATAGTTGGAAACAACATAGTGGCGAGTGATGGAAGCGGTATAGCGTTTAGTGAATCTTCAAACAACACCATAACTGGAAACACCGTAACGGCGAATAATGGATTTGGTATCACTCTTGGTGGTTCTTCAAACAATACTATAACTGGAAACGTTGTAACGGAAAACGGAATGCATGGTATCGCACTTAGTGAAGATTCTTCAAACAACATAATAAGTGAAAACGTCGTAACGAAAAATAGAGGACATGGCATAGCACTCAGCAATTCTTCAAACAACACCATAATTGGAAATAGTGTAACAGTAAACATGTTTGGTATCACTCTTGGTGGTTCTTCAAACAATACTATAGTTGAGAACAATGTGTTAGCGAGTGATGGATTTGGCATCTGGCTTAACTGTTCTTCACACAACATAATAACTGGAAATAGTGTGGCAAATAACTGTGAAGGCATAGTACTTTCCTTTTCATCAAACAACAACATTATTTTCCACAACAATTTCATCAATAATGCTAGGCAAGCGAGCATCAGCGAATCAGCAAGCGTCTGGGATGATGGTTATCCTTCCGGCGGTAACTACTGGAGCGATTATACTGGTGTAGACTATTACAGCGGTCCCTATCAGAACGAGACTGGTAGCGATGGGATAGGTGATACGCCATACGTTATTGACGAGGATAACATAGACCGATATCCACTGGTAGAACCTTGGCTTATAGTTACCGCAACTATAGACTTTGACCCTGACACGCTCAACTTGGGGAGTAAAGGGAAATGGGTAACGGTCTACATCGAGCTCCCAGAGGGTTACAATGTTGACCAAATCGACGTTTCCAGCATTATGCTAAACAGCACGGTTCAAGCATTAACAACGTATACTAAAATTGGCGACTATGATAGTGATGGCATACCTGACCTCATGGTTAAGTTTGACAGGGAAGATTTGATAGCACTATTCAATGGAAAGACAGTTCCAGAAAACTACGTGATGGAAGTGACGGGAATCGTGGCTGGCAGATTCTTCAAAGGAAGAGATATAATAAAGGTGATATCGCCACCTTAGCAAGAATTCTAAACACCACTTTTTCTTTCCTTTTTGACCACTCTAAATGAATTTGCATAAAACGTTGCTTTTTATTCATCATTTTGAACGCGAACAGCACATTTTAACGCTAAGCTATCATTTTCAAGCTCCATACCCAAGCTATGGAAGTTGCCCCTCTCTAGTATTCAAATTTCTCTAGAACTGGGCTGAGATTTTTCCATGGTAAGGTAAGGGGCGGAATATAAATGTATAGTATGCAGATATATATTAGAAAGTCGTTTTCAGACAGCTAGGTACTTCCTGTTTTAGATTCTGGACTGTGTTTCAAACCTGAAGAGAGTGGTCTTGTCTACGGGCGTGTATATCCATTTTTTGCACTTTGCGCAGTGGTACTCTTTGTAGAGCTCGTTGTCGAACACTATGACCCTCTTGCGGGTCAGCTCGCCGTTGCATTTCGAGTCTACCGCCTCATTATGTTTCAATCTTTACGCCACCACTTCCACGTTATGGCGATGTATAGCGATATGTCAGTTATGACCAGTAGCGCCAGTACCGTGAAGACAAGCTCAGCTATCGTCAATCTTCCTCACCCTTGGCTCTGAAGATTTCAAAGAGAATCCAGCACCAGAACACTATTAGAGCTACAGCCCCAATGGCTACTAGGTTTAGGAACAGCTCGGACATGTAGCCGTACTCGTCAAACTCGACCGTTTTAAGCCTCCTCCTACGCCTGGCCACGCTTATCCCCTCCTCACGGCACTATGTAGTAGTTTTTCAGTTCCTCCCGTGGGACGGTCTTATCGCCTTTAGGATGGCCGAGCGCGTCGAACTCCACGATCCAGACTTCCTTAGCCTTCTTTGGAACCATCAGATCCCAATCGTCTTCCCAGATGTTGCGCTTCGATATGACAAGCTTGCCAGACGGCCCCACCCAGCCGATTATCCTGGCTGCGGGCTTGCCCTCTATAATCTTCACACCTTCACCCTTCTTGACGCCTAACTGCTCCTCCCTCTTTCTGCGCTCTTCAGCCTCTTTCTGGGCTTCAGCCTTCACGAGCCTTTCGCTATATTCATTATATGATAATTGTTTCCCCTCTGGCGTGGATGCCACTGGGGCGTTGAGCATTTCAGCGTATACTTGGAAGAGCGTCCCGTGGCCCTTCACTCCAGCCATGTGTATGATCTCGTGCCTCAGGTCGGCCTTCTGCTCCTCGAGCGTCTTAGACCTAGCCGTGTTTATCACTATGAGCCTCAGATTTGAGGTTACGACTGAGAAAGCCCTGTGCTTGACCTTGGGAAGCTCTGCGAGCACAATCTTGCAATCTGGAAGCTTGCCTTTGAAGTGCTCGCGGCTCACACGCTCATACTCCCTCTGAAGCTCGGCTGAAAATCTAACGGGTACCCTTCCATCGGCTATAGCCCTCAGAGCTTGCATTGTCGTAGCAGGCTCGCCAGAGGCTCTTCTAGACGGTAGAGATATGCCTCCACCCTTTCCCCTTCTTCCACTCCTCACCCTCCTCAGGACGCGCCTACGCCTGGCCATGCGGGTCCTCCCTCCTACGTCTAACCATCCTCTAGCGTTTGCGTTTACGCCTAACCCATCTACCTCTCGTCCTAACCATTTTCCACCACCTCAGTCAATGTAGGGTGCTACCCAGTATTCGCCACTGATGAAGTCGGTGTCTATGATAGCCTTTAAGGGCTTGTAGGGATCCTCTGGCAAGTGTATCACTAGGGTGTCGCTTGGTTTGAGCAAGTCCACTATCGATCTCAGGTAACCGACGCGGGTTTTGACCATCTCTTTCTCTGTGGTTGTGTCCAATATGTCGCCAGTCTTGCTGACCAGCTCCTCACCCTTATCTTCCTTAATCTTGGCGACCGCCTTCCCATCCTCTATGGCAAACTCTATAACGTTCCAGTCGTTAGCGTTCCTCAACAGCTCCTTCAGCGTTTTGCCATCGAACATTATCTTCGCTGTGTGCCTCACCTTGATTTCTGGAAGCTCCTCGGGCTTCTCGTTCGTGGGCTTTACATGCAAGCTCTTCTCTCTCATGACTTTTTCGCCCTTGCTTTCCATGTCGAAGCGCTTGAACGTCAGCACTATATCACCATCCTTACCCTTCTCTCTCACTATCGTGTGCGGGCTTGTGACGGCCGACTTGTCACCATCGCCAAACCGAAGCCTGTACCTTCCGGGGTCAAGCTTCAGACAGCTGAGATCCACCTCGCCCCTGAACAGCGTCACATGGCTTGGATCCATGAACTCCAACTTCGCCCTGCCTAGGCTGTTGATTTCCAAGATGCCGTCCCCACGTTCAAGCGGAAAATCAAGCTTCTCTAAAGCCCTAAGCCCTCTGGTGTCTGGTTTCCACCTGCCCTTGGGATCGTAGTCGTACAGGTACTCCCAATTCTCAGGCCGAGCTATCACGTCGTAGTCTTTTAGATCTTCATCTAGGCTTTTCGGCTTTCCAGTCCTCCCGTCCTTTATCACAAAGGGAGGCTTTTCATAAGGCGAGTAATCTCTAGAGAGTAGGTGCTTGAGGGCCAGCTTGGCGGTTCCAGCATCCGTCTTAAGCTCATCGGCAAGCCTCCCGATGGATATGTCGCCCCAAGCCCAAATGTTCTTCTCAACCGCGTTTCTGACGGTCTCAATCATCTGATATGCTTCTGCGTTCTTCTTAAAGTAACGCTCATACGGGTCTTTGTGCTTCTCGAGCTCATCGGTTGACTTGACCCTCTTCTTGAACCATTCGACATAATCCCTGAATATCTTCTCTCTGTCTGGCTTCTCGCCCAGCATTTCCATCACTTCAGCGACCATCTTCGTCCGCTCCTTGGCGCTGACGTAGGGATCCAGCTCTGCACAGTATTCTGGCTCGCTGTCCCAACGGAATGGGTTGCTGTCTGGCGTCGTCTCATAGGTCAGCGTGCCAGCCCTAGCCTTTTCCAGGATGCTCCGCTTGTAAGCCTCCCTCTCTTCCCTGCGACGTGCGAGCTCCTCCTCTATCTTCCAAACCTCATCCATGTACCTCTCATACTCCTCCTTGCTCCTCTTGTCCCTAGCCGCGCTTCTGAACATGTCTTTAAGCTCCTCCAGTGCATGGTCTGGGGCTTCGCGGTAGTTGAACATGCCTGGCTCTGGCGGGACGGATAGCACAGCCCCCTTACCTACCATGTATAGTGAGCGTATCTTCTTCTCATCGAGCAGTTTCTTGGCAACCCAGTCTAGAGCCCTGCGGTCTACACCCATCGGCTCCAGCTCTTTGGCGAGCTCGTCAAAGGTGACGCCTGCACCGAAAGTCTTCACAGTATGCTCCCTTATCTTATTGTAGACCAGCTCCTTGTTTGCCGAGACCTCGGCATCCCACCTCTTAGACCACGCGCACCCGTACCTATCCTTCTCGACAAGCCCTTTCGAGGCGAGGCTGTCTATGGCGCGCTCAATGTCGTCATAGTCTATCCCCCACTGTTTCACTTCATCTCTTATTGTGACTGGGTGGACGGGGCCCCATCTCTTGTTCAGCGCCTCGATAGCTGAAAACACTCTGCTCTCTACCGGGCTCAGCTCCCCCTCTTTCTTCTCAGCCTCAGACTTCTCGCGTTCAGCTCTAAGCTGTGCCTCTATAGCGTCTATCTCTCTGTCGAGCTGTTCGGCTTTGCGTCTAAACTCCTCTAGGCCCATCAGCCCCTTCAGATAGTTTATCTCTGTCTCAAGCCTCTCAGCGCGGAGCTTGCAGAGCGTTTGAAGGTGGATGCACCTAGGATTGCATCCACAGTGTTAAGAGGCGTTGGAGATAAGCCTATTGATCCCCCTACTGAGGATGTTGTAGAAGTTGTTGAAAAACTTAGGAATGTATTGAGCGGTAGAGTTCTACTCGCCTTCCTCTACGGAGGAAGGGTAAAAGGCTACACCCTTAAGGGAGACTATGATATAGCGGTGCTCATGAAGCCGCAGTGCAACTTATATGATCTTGGGGAGCTGGTAGTGGATATTGCAAAGGCTCTTGGAGTCCCCGAGGAGGTCATAGACGTTGTATGTATCGATGTGCTACCACCAGAGCATGCGCTGGAAGCGTTGAGCGGAATACCCATAATCATAGATGACCCAGCAAAACTCTTCGAGTTGAAATATAAGGCAATACTCCAACTCCTAGACCTGGAAGAAGATACAAACAGGTTTTAATGATTAGTCGTTGTTAGCAGTTTTGGAATAGTAGGTTTAAATGAATATTCGTAATCTTTGTTTACTGTGGAAACTGGAGAGATTGCTGACGACGGATGAGATCGCTAGAATCCTTAACGTTACGAGGCATGCCGTTGACAAATAGATCAGGGAGGGAAGGATGAAGGCTATCAGGTTGCCGGGTGGAAGGTATAGGATACCTAAATCTGAGGTTGAAAGGCTGTGGAGGCAGTTAAAAGCTGCAGAATCCCAGTAGACGCCCCTAAAGACCTAATAGACGCATATTTCGAGGCCTTAAATTCTTGTAGCTATTTATGAACTATTGGTTTTTGAGGTAGGATTTCCTCCAAACTTAGGTGAATTTTCAAGCGGGCGTCGTTAGGTGATATGGGCATGAGCTCAAACATGTATGCTGGTGCAAGGACTTGGAACCCATTTGTCGGCTGCCTTCACGGCCGCGTTTACTGCGAGTTTTTCATTCCAGCGGCAGGTTAAGCGGTGAGGCAAACGGAGCCGTGCGCTCTGCTACCGTTACACCCACCTTGAAAGGCTCAGGTGGGTTCCAAGCTCGCCGGTGGTGTTCGTCTGCGGGGACGGTGACATAGCGTTCTGCGACTCTGAAACCCTTGAGCTCATCGCGACCACATCTTGACGGAGAAGCATGAGTTATACGACCTTCCTCTCCTCTTTTGGGATATCCTCCTGGTTTCTACCCTATCATATTTGGGTTTTCCTATGGGTGTTAGATGCTATTCTACTAGGATGGAGAAGACTCTAACTATATTGGACTGTGTTAAACTTTATCGGATTGTTTAGCATAGGGGAATGGATGAATTAGAGAGGTTTTCAACCTTGAATTTAAAAGTCTAAAAAAATATTTTATAATTTTAGATTTGGTGGTGTTATGGAAGAATTAACCTTGAAGAAGGCTCAGAGGATTGTCGATGAGTGGATAAATCAGTTTGAAGAGGGCTATTGGCCTCCTCTATCAATGCTGGCTAGTTTAATTGAGGAGGTTGGAGAATTAGCTAGGGAAATTAATGCAAGAGAGAAGATAAAGAAGAAAAAGGAAACGGAGCCTGAAAGCGACATAGGTTTAGAAATGGCAGATATCTTATTCAGTCTAATTTGCCTCGCAAACTATTATGCATTGACTTAGAGGTTGACACTCTCCACGGCTAAAGCCGGGAGATTCTTGCTTCTAAGGCGTTCATCGGTTGGTTGTTCATCGCCCTTTTAGGCTCCCACTTCATTCCATTCCACCTCAGAAGCAAGGGGTGCGCCACCACCCCGTTAACGCCACCTCCATGGAGGTGGCCTATATTTAAGACGCCTACGGCGTCCCTATTCGCCTCTAATCCACAACAGAGGCATTTGAAGAGCCTTCCTCTAGTCATTATGTCCTCAGAACGGCAGAGTGGGCATTTGCTTGATGTCTTGTACTCGCTTTTCTCCTCCACTTCTATGCCGTATTCTTCGGCTTTCTCCTTGAACCTCCTGACTATGTAGTTGAAGCTCCAGAAGTTGTTTATCATACTATTTGCTTTATTGTGGTTTTTTGTTCTTATATTCTTCAATCTTCCGAGAACTATTTTTGAAATGCCGAGCTGATAGGCATCTTCAACTATGGTTTTTATCATGGCGTTCACGGCATGTCTGAACCTTCTCTGGCGCATTCTGTACAGTCTTCTGAGCTTCCTCGACGTTTTCGCCCTGTTGACTCTAGCCAATCTGCTCTGCTCTTTGGCTATCTTCCTTGTCCAGTACCACCAGTCGGATAGGATTCTTTTGCCTGAGAAGGCTATGGGCTGTTTTAAGCCTTCGAACCATATTGTGGCGAGGTTAACAACGCCCAAGTCTATGTAGAGGAGCTTATTGCCTCCTTTGGGTGGAGGCTCCTCGACTTTAACTGTCATAAAGCCCCTCCACACTTCATCCATCTCGTCGTAGACCATCTCTAGCCTTCCTTGCTTGCCAATCCACCTCAGCTCACCCTTATACTTGAGCCTGAGCCCTTTAGGCAAGTGTAGGTGTTCATCGCTAATCCTATAGCAGTCGTTTCTTACAATTATCCTCAGCTCTCTTTTGCCGTTTTTCTTCCAGTATCTGGGCATTGAAACCCTTGTTATGTGCTTTGTAAGCCTTCCTTCAGCCTCAAGCCTCTTTAGCGCTAGGAAGCTCCTCCAAGCCTCATTGTTCTTGTTTATGATTTGCTGGGCTGTTGCCGAGCCTATCAGCGGAGCGTATTTTTCATAGAGCTGCCTAGGATACCAATCGAAACGCTTGTAGCGTATGTACGACTGTCTCCTTTCAAAGTTCACCTCATTATATAGCTTGGCGCAGTTGTCCGCGAGCTCCCATAAGGCGGGACAGCCTTCAACTATGAACGTGTTAACTCTCTTCATTTCAGACTCCCTTCTGGGCTTCAATATATTTTTCAACGACCTCTTTAGAGACGGTGCCTATCGTCGAAACATAGTAGCTGTGCGTTCATAGAGACGGTAGCCTAAGCAGTTCTGGGAACTCCTTTCTAAGGATGTTTGAGCTTCTACCCTTAATTCTCTTTACAATCTTGTGGACTGGTATTGTTGGATAGGCCGATATGAATAGATGGATGTGGTCTGGGTTTATGGCAAGTTCAAGGACCTTAATCCCCAGCTCATCTGCGACCTGATAAATTATCTGCTCAAGCCTCTTCTTAACCTTTCCCACTAGGACTGGCTTTCTCCTCTTTGGACACCAGACCAGGTGGTACTGGATTAGAAAGACCTTGTTCCTCGAATGTTGATAGGCTTTCACAAATCTACATAACTGTCGTTACATTTTAAATTTATCGACAATTCATCCCACGGTTAAAACCGTAGGCTTTCTTGTCGATTTCCTGTAAATGCTTCATAGTTAAACTTAAAACTAATCCAATGATAGACGATATGAAAATATATTGTTAGGAGGTGGATATGAATTTAAGAAGCCTTTTGAAAAACGGGCATAACGTGAAATATAGCGAAAACTAGGGGAGGGGGGTCGAACAGCCATACAAAAACCCATACAAACAGCCATACAAGTTTCCATACAAAATCCATACAAGTTTTAACGTATCTCCTTAAGAAGAGGGACCATTACGCGGTCAATCTAAACGATTTCAAATTAGTTGTATGTTAGTTGTATGTGCAAAATCGGAAGCGTTCTGAAGACTTTCTTTTACCGTAAGCTATAGCTACTTTGCCATCGTCTCTACTAAGGGTTTCTTCACTTGCAATACTGATACCCAGTAATCGGTGTTGTAGGGATGTTGAGCCTATCTGCATATTGGAAGTTAAACTACATTTCCCACAGCCTTTAAAATGATTTCCCCCTTATCTATTATGAATTAGCCCTTTAAATTACCCATAGATGTTGAAAGATAAATTACTGGCATGTGTCTACTATTCATAGTCTAGTGCTAGCATGCGGAATGTCTGTATCGTTGGAGCTTTTACGTGCACGTATTCTCCCCTGTAGTTGAAGGGTATTGGTTTCTCGTCTGGTAGCGATATGGCTTTTAAAGGTTTTCCTTCGATTCTCAACCTCAATGAAACGTTATCGACTGGGATGTTTGGCAGTCCAATTTCGGATTGAAAATTGACTATGTTTATCAAGTATCTCTTCTCATCAAGATCAGTGCGAGGAGACTCCCGACTTTAGTCGTGGAGAGGAATCGCAGTAAGATTTAAATATTTTTCCCTTCCCTAAAAGCTGGGGTAGGTTGCCCTGAAGCTATCCGTTCAAGTGAAGGTTTCAGAGAAGACGAATAGAAGAAAGCTTCTTTTACTAGAAGAGCTCTACAACAAGTATCAGGTTGCCCTCAGGCTCTTTTACAACTATGCCAAGGACAACAGGGTTCACGAGCTGAAAAAGAGAACATTAATCGAGAAGGAGCTTCAGAAGCTCTACTATACCGTTAAGGAGAGCCTTAACCTGCACTCTCAACTGGTTCAATCTGCAAGAAGAGATGTCGTTGATGATATAATGTCTTGGCTGAAAACGGGTGGAGAATTTCCAAAGCTCTCGGAGAAACCCTTAACACTTGTATATAACAGAAGTTATTACTTGTTCGAGCAGGGCAAGGAATTCAGGCTTTGGGCTAAGATCTGTGGAGAAAGTTATCCCCTAGCTCTAGGGGATAGACAGTTTGAGTTGATCAAAAAAGCTGTAAAGATAGGGGAAGCAAAGCTTGTAAGAATACAAGAAGAGTGGTATCTTTATATTTCTATTGAGATTAGGGAAAAGGATCAGATAAAACCGGAAGGGGTTCTTGGTGTTGATCTTGGCTTAAGAAATTCAGCTGTCGTAACAGCATCCAGACCGAGATTCATAAATCACAAAAAATTGCTTCACAGGATAGTATATTATTGGAAGCAAATAGATAGATTGAAATCAAAGCTTCCGAAAGGTAAAAGATCCTCAAGAAGGATAAGGAGGCTATGGAGAAAAATTGAAAGAATAAACAACTTTATAGCTCACGATACATCAGCAAAAATAGTTAAAATAGCTGTTCAAAGACAATATGCAATTGCCTTAGAGAAACTTAATTTTCAAACTAACAAAGGATATAATAAGGAGTGGTCTAGAAAACTTTCAAATTGGATTAGGGGGAAAACCATAAGGTATGTGGAGTATAAGGCAAGGCTCAACGGGATACCCGTAATAAAGGTCAATCCTTCCCATTCCTCTAGGATTTGCCATATCTGTAGTGGGGAAGGGGAAAGGTTTTCCTCAAGGTTTAGATGCAAGGTTTGCGGAAGGGAATATGATGCAGATTTTAATGCATCTGTGAACATATCTAGGAGGGCCACGTCCCTCCTAGCAGGGCTGAGTAACCCAGCCCGTAGGGGACTGCGGGATGAACCTACAAAGCTCCCGACTTCAGTCGCGGAGTAGGTTACCGGGCTTGTGGAACTGAACTATTTCCACGCATTCGGGTGCGTCGGCTTCGAAGGAGAACGGTTTACGAGCTAAAGATTTCACCATATTTGCGAATATCGATCTATGCTTGATGTATTGAATTGCGTATGCTTCTATGGGGGCGGATGACCATATGATTCTCCCCCTACCGAAATCTCTAAAGACTATTGCGGGGTAGTTTGTGTAAACCCCCGGTGGATTGGAGTGGATGGATGCAAACTTTGATGGGTCTTGCGGATTTGTATATGGTAAGGCTATAGTCGCCATTACACCTTCTCTTGACGGAAACTCAGCCTTAATTTGCGACTCGGGTATTGATAAGGGATATTCCCTTGTAACATCTGGTAGTAGCGTTCCTCCCTCAGCTGTTGGAGCTATGTAAGTAAACTTTTCCAACGTCTCCTCCATATAGGATACGCCTAGCACTTCTGAAAGCTTCGATTTTAAAGTGAACTTGCTGGCATACACGGCTCCCCCAGCGGCAACATAATCTCTTATAGCTTCAGCCTCCTCATCGGACAGCTTCAGAATGTTCGGTAAGATTACGACTTGGAAGCGTGAAAGCTCCTTCAAATTCAGGTCGCATATCACTCCAAATGGGATATGTTTAGCCCTTAAAGCCTCTGCAGCGCCCAACGCCGCCTCCACATGCGGCGTTCTTACGCCGATTTCCGTAAATGGCCTCAATGGCTTTTTCCCATTCTCGGCAAAGTCCATCTTCGAATTGAAGCTGAAGTATACTGCTACATCTTGACAGAGTTCCCCACCGAGATACTTCTCATATTTAGCCAATTCCCCGTATATTTCACCCAGCATACGGTACCTCTTCTCCTCCAGAGTCCCAACAGGGTCGATGGCGTCGATCGCTAGAAAAGCACCATTATGAGCTATCGTTAGGAAAGCGCGGGCTTCGAGTAGATCTTTAGACTTCACCGTAGTGTGCTCTCCCAACCCCGGGTAGCAGATAGATGTCATGAACTCAAAAGGCTTATTTGGCGTAAGATTATAGTACAGCTTGCAGATGAAGGATTGCTGCAGAACACCTCCGTAAAAGTCGCCGCCCACATAATCGCACTGCTTTGAGAGAAGCGAGGTTACACCGAACACCCATGAACCTGGTGCTGTAGAATACTGATGTTCTACGGAAACATTCGGCTTACAGTTTTTAACGGCGGATGTAGCCATTGAGGCGAATTCAACCAACCACTCCTCCCTCTTTCTCTGAAACATAATCCAGGAGGGGTCATCCCAGTTTATGATCGTAGGAGGGTCTTCTCCAGCCTCTTCTCTAAATCTCCTCTTACAGTTTGAACAGTAGCACACCATCGGCCAGAACGTCATGTCAAAGAATATCCCCTCAAAGTCATAGCTTCTACACAACTCCTCAATCTGATCCAAGACAAACCTCCTGTATCCGGGAGAATTTGGACAGCAGACGCCGTAGCGTCCACCCCAAAGTCCAGCTTCCCTTGAAGCTTTTCCATCAAGCCCAATCATCCGCCACTCTGGATGTTGCTCATAGGCCCAGTTATTAAAGATCAGGCTGTAGTAAATGATTACGTCGATCCCCTCCCTATGGCATAGGTCTATGATCTCACCTAAGACATCTCTCCCCTTAATTCCCCTATGCATACGCCCAGTCTTGGTAGGCCAGTAACAATAGCCTACATGAGAATTCGCGTATACCATGGCGGACTTGACGTTCGCAAGCTTCAGCATTTTAACGTAACTTTTAGGGTCTAACTTTGATAGAAATCTTTCATCCCAATCCTCAACGTGCATATCAACGAGATTCCGACGATAACTCCTCTCATACCAAAACCCCACTTTATTCACAAACTCACCTCCAAAGTTTAATATGGGTAGAAGAACCTGACCACCAGCATAGCACCCCCACAAGAGAAGCTATTAGACAGCCTACGATAAACCCTCCGGCTTTAGCATAATAGGTATATTCGTGAGAGAACCTATAAAGAACACTGCTCCATTCTCCCGCTCTAGTATACCGCCTCCTGCTCACATCACCAAACCAAAGCCGTATCAGCCATCCCGATGAACACGAGAACCTTTCCCCAATCCAAGCTCCTTTTTCACAGCTTTCATATAACTTTTAATTCAAACATACCCTTGGGCTCTTATAATGTGCGAAAAACCCTCTTCCCATTCCTAGGCAGTCTATTTAATATCCCTATGAGCCTCGCGTAGCTGTTTCAGCAACTGCTTCTGAAAAATGTTAATTTAAAATTAACATAATGTTTATATATTCTTATACACAATTCTTGTAGCGTGGTAAAATATGATGAAAATAGATTCTGAGGTGGAGAACATTTTATATAATGTATTGGAAGGTAAATCTTTGAGGAGAGATGACGCCATAAAATTGATGAATGTTAATGTTAATTCGATAGAGATGTACGCACTAATGGCCGTAGCAAATAGCGCTACTCGTAAACTGTTCAATAGTTTTGGCGAAGTTCATGCTCAGATTGGAATTAATTATGCCCCTTGTCCGAATAAATGTAAGTTCTGCGTGTTTTCGGTGGCTGATAAAAACGTTGAACTTAGCCTTAACGAAGTTCTAGAAAAGGCTGAATGGTTCATAAAGGAAGGGGCGAACGCTATTTTCCTAATGACGACTGCAAACTATGATTTTGACAAGTTTATTAAAATAGGTAGAGCCGTAAGAGAAGCAATCCCTTCTAAAATGCCATTAGTAGCGAATATAGGAGATTTTGGAAACAGTGAAGCTAAAGAACTATTAGACGCAGGATTTACAGCGATCTACCATGTTGTTAGACTTCGTGAGGGTATAGACACAAAAATCGACCCAAGTGACAGGTTAAGAACGATCAAAGCAGCTAAGTCGGTAGGTTTAGACTTAAGTTATTGCGTTGAACCTATAGGACCGGAGCATACCCCGGAAGAAATAGTTGACGCCATGTTTCTTGGAAAGGAGCTTAAACCAACAGTTATGGCAACTATGAGAAGAATACCAGTCCCGGGAACCCCGCTCGCTAAATTTGGTCAAATAACCCAGCTTGAACAGGCAAAAATAGAGGCCATAACAAGACTAGTTATAGGAGATGATATTCTCGCAATGGGGGTGCACGAGGCCTATATTCCATGCTTAATGTCTGGGGCTAATCAAATTTACGCTGAAACTGGCCCCAACCCACGAGATGCCATCATAGACACAACAAAGGGGAGAGGATTGTCTGTAAGATCCTGTAGAACTCTTCTTCAAGAAGCAGGTTTCACTCCTAGAGATGGACCGGCAAGATCTCTTCAAGGCCCTATTAGAGAAGGCAAGAAATAAGGTTGTTAGACTATGAAGGCGAGTTGCGCCTCAATTTAAACAAGCTCGGAGACCCCTTTTGCAGATTTTTACCAATTCCTTAATTTTCTAAGGGTGAAATAGACATGGATATGGAAGAGCAACCTTTAAGAGGGTTGCTGCCGCTAACTTGCGTCATAATAGCTTCTCTTACAAGCATCTTTGTAGGGTCTATTCTAAATATAGGGTATGATGTGTTAGCACTGTGGGCTTTGTTCTTTGTTTGGACAGCTTTCATGTTTTCTTTGTATGATAGATGGCCTTTTCGTGAGATTAAACAGCCATATGCTGGCTTTATTCTGCTCGCCATTACCATCATCTCAGGAATACTGCATCTCACAATAATGTCTATACTTAAGCTGAATTCATATTGTTGGCCGATTATTGCCAATTTGTTCCTTGGAATAGGCATAACTCTGGCTTTTGATAACGAATTAGTAGAGGGTCTTGAACAGCCAAAATCGATTCTATTTAATGTAATCTTTTGGTATGTTTTTGCAGCAACATTGACACTTTCTATAGGAATGGTTCCGGCGATTTGGTTTGCGTGGTTTATTTATCTATTTTTCTGGCTTGAAAAATGGCCAGTTCAAAAGGTTTCACAACCTAGGAAGGGCATATTAATATTCTTAGTGTTAGGTCTTTTTTCATTTTTACTCGAAGGTATCTTCAGATTATTTGGGACTAGCTTCTTTAATCCTGATGCTGGTTTGTAGTTTGTGCTTTTCGTATGGTGGTTGGTGGCTACCTCTTGGCAACTTGAAACTTATCCTTTTGAAAGCATACCACAGCCTAAAAAAGGGTTGTTCGGACTCATTATTACAGTTGTGTCAGCATGTTTATCATACTATATCATCGTTTTCATTTTTGGAATAAATGTTCTAACAGCTGGGGCCTGTACTTGGGTTTTTGTTAGTTGGCTTTACTCTTGGGATATTGTTTTAGGCAAATGGCCTGCTAAAACAAAAAGCAAATAGCCTGCTAACATTTATTCTGAGACTGACCATGAGGCGGTGTAGACTATAGGGACGATTCCATCCCCACCAGTTGTGGCAACATTTAGAGTCAGCTACTAAAACCCTGACTTTCCCATGAGTTGCCTGCATGCTTTCTTTATAAGTTTTGGAGCATGCTTCTTCTCGTTTGCAGGAGCCATCGTGTAGGTTATTGGAAGCCCTGAGGCTGAACCCACCGCCAGATGAAGCTTATAGCCAGGCACGTAGATTTTCCTAGCTCTTTAGAAGCTTATCTCTAAGTTTTCCTATCCCCGTTTTTGAGTTCTAGATGACCCCCGTTAAATTTAACATGAAATAAGACTGTTTCCAATCATTAAAGACGGAAAAATATGGACAAAAATATGACGGCAGTTGCTAATTCTTTTTGCCCAGACCCTGCTTCCCATATGTCTTCCTAGGTTTATGGGGAACGGTGGTCGTTTATTATGTCTATTTTATGCCATACACGAAATAAACATATAACAGACAAAGCACATAACTTTGCTCTTGAAAGACACATAACGGACGCAGGTACATGGAACAGGCGTTGAGAAGACGTCTAGACATATCTTTCTGATAGAGGCTGAATCGTGATAGGGACAGTTTCAGAACGTGGAAGAGACGATTAGACGTGTATCTAGATGTCTAAATGCTAGCTGAATACAGCTAAACGGCTCTAAACATTCGTTGTTTAGAACAGTCTAAAACGCCTATGTATACGTCTGAATGTTTTTAAGCCAGCATACTGGTAGAACCTTTATGATTTCAGAAGTCTAAGAGATAATTCGGAGAAAGATTGATGGCGGAAAATGGGTGAGGGTTAAGTGAAGGTTTAGTATGATAGTGAATCAGATATCCTTTACATTAAGTTTAGGGATTCTAGGGTTAAGGAGACCAAGATGCTTAGTGAAGAGGCCTACATAGACATTGATGACGAGGGGAACCCCGTAGGGATAGAGATTTGGAGGGCTTCTGAAAACGCAATACTCCCAATATCGAAAGAGATAGCTGAACGGCTAAAAACACTAATAGAAAGCTCAACAATTCCATCCGAGCGTTAACTTTCTCCCACACCAGAGGTCGCGTATCGAGCTTATTCAAGCTCTTTTCAACGCACTAAACCTTGAAGGTTTAACATTGAACAACCTTAAAATATAAGGCAAATCGATGAGCCTTAATCAGACGAATTAGCGCTTTTGATATGGGAGTAATGGATAAAAATGAGGCTATTTCATGGAAGACATATGGAAAATTTCCATAGAGATATCATGGTAAATCTAGGGGAGGGGGTCTAAACAATCAGAATCTATCTACACATCGAGCAGCCAAATAGACGTATCCAAGTTTAACGATGCTTTATAGAAAAACCAGCTAAGGAAGCTCAGATATGCGTAAAGCTCTTAGAAACTAAGGTTAAGGGTGGAGGCTGGTTTATAAGACCTCTAGAAGGCCATCCGTTAAGGAGGGGTAGGCGAGGTTTACATTGCGCTGACCTTAATCACCACTAAACTTTTGACTGAAGACGCCTTCTCAAACTGCTTATAAATGCCTTCTTAAGCTTTAGTTTTTCTGATCTCTACCCATATTCCCGGGGGGTCTGGTATAAGCTTAAACGCGTCTATACCGGCTTCATTAAGCCATTTAGTTAACCAATCAGGTGTTCTTCTATACCACCACTCCCTCTCCTTTTCAGGGCCGAGCTTTGCAACCTCTTCCTTAACGGCCTCTATAATCTTAGCTCTTAGATCACTGGGCATGTATCTCCCGATAGCTCCTCCCAGGAAGCCGACCGCTCCGAATTTCATAACACGGTAAATCTCCCTAAACGCCTTATCAGGTTTACTCCAAAAGAATAAAGCCCCTCTACATACGATAAGGTTTATAATACAATCCCTAAAGGGTAGATAGTGGGCATCTACAAGCAGTAAGTGCGTCCGCTCTCTAACCCCCTCTTTTAGAGCGTTCTCCCTAGCCTTAAGCAACTTATCACGGTCTATATCGACTAGAAAGACCTCTAGACTTGTGAGCTTTGCAAGTTCTATCCCAAACCAACCTAAACCGCATCCGAGATCTAGACATAGACCCCTATGAATCCCATAATCGTCGAGAACCTGCTTAGCTAAAAGTTTGCATGCAAGTCTATGCCAATCCTCGTGTTTCTCCACAGTCCTCCAATAGGGTGTGCCGGATAGGTCAACATGGAATGAAAACACCGCACTCACCACCTAGTATCTTACAGCTCCTACTATGAAAAACCCATAGTCTAAAAATATACGTATTCTGTAAAAGCATTCACATATTACTATAACTGAGCGGGCAAATTTTAAGTTGCCGTAACCGCTTTGGAGCAAAACTTAAATAGTTAAATTTCTTCGCCTCAAAAAATGAGGGTGATTGTATGCCTCTGGTCGGAAAGGTTGAGTTGAAGGCGGATAAAGACGTTGCCGCCGGTGCTGAGACAAGCCTTTCCGACCTATTCCCATTCTCAGAGAGGAGGAAGGAGTTCACCCTCGAGTCTGATGTTGAGAGAGATAAGACGAAGATGAAGATTACGATAAGTAAGCTTGAGAGCATTGAAGCCGTTGCCGACATCACTAAGAAGAAAGGTGAAAAAACGAGCCTCTGGATGATCATGAAGGTCTCCGACTTCTCGAAGAAGATTAAAGCTAAGGAGGCCATAAAGAAAGGGGATGTTCTAAGCGTAACGGTTGAAACCCTATAACGCCATAGCTTTTTACTTCCCCATGCATGTTGCAACCCCTTATAGCTACTCCCAATTTTTTCCCCTCACAAGGCTCGATTAAGCTGAAGGTTGAGGTTTAGGAAGACTAAAGGGCGATTTCTAGACTTGGAATATGTTATCTTCTACTTAGGTGGAGGGTAGAGACGAGTTTGAAAACATTCACCATAGGCGTAAATACGGAAGATGGATGGACATACGCAAACTTAAATACTACCTCAAAAAAAGAAATACTTTGCGTGAAGGAAAATGTCTGCATCTAGTCGAAGCCTTGAAGAGAAGGTTACAGTTAAAACGCTGATATGGGTGGCTATTCTAAGCGCAGTCTTGACTTTTATAAGTACTATGTGGCACGCCTTCCTACCGTTTATAGCTAGATGTAACTTTACAGGTCTTGGAGTGATATGTTCAGAGCCTGCTGAGATGGTTGGGATGCCGTTCGTCCTATTGATGCTACTGTTCCCATTCGCTTTGAAAAGTAGCTGGTTT
>Ga0078972_1003977_pt1 | contig 42365 bp, 38 predicted proteins | sample YelNatPaOPGAMG01_FD_67568 | JGI IMG/M metagenome (GOLD analysis project Ga0078972, IMG submission 67568) | Hot spring thermophilic microbial communities from Obsidian Pool, Yellowstone National Park, USA - OP-RAMG-01 (SPADES assembly) (version 2) | ecosystem: Environmental > Aquatic > Thermal...
CTGTTCATATAAGGATTTGGTTCATAGAATGAACATCAAAGAAAATTTGTCTGTTGTTAAATATATGGGTGAAACTATGCCGGGATTGTTCCTGACAAAAGGCAAATACTATTATTGGCCTTGTTCTGAAGAGCGTCCTGTATATGAAGGGGTAATCGATGACGAGGAATTCACATCGTACCTATACCCGACAGGATCGGCGCTATGGGAAATCGCAGAAGACCCTCTTGGCATGGCCGGAAGAACGTTGTTATGCGTACAAAGGGGTGGATCGCTATTAAACATATGGAGGCATAAATGATCATCAGAAATTCCTATGCCGAGGTGAATATAACCGATGTTACGCCTGCGAAAGAACTAAAAAAAGACCAATATGACGCCGTTTTTGAAACCGAGCCAAGCTATGAAGAATAAAGGCGTGCTTTTTCCGTAACTATTACAGGTGCAAAAACATACCGTTACTTGCTCATAAACTATTGTTTTGCCCAGCCTGATAATTGCGCTGTCCTTGATAATGACAGGCTTATTGTATTAATGGATGATATTCTATACGTTTTTAATGTAAATACGGGCCATTTGATACTTCAAAAGCATTATGATCAATTTTGCACATACTTCGAGATTTACCCGTTTGACGATGCGTATGTCATTTACGGCGAGTGTGAAATAGTTAAACTTAATAGAGACTATGAAATCGAACGGCGTTTTAGCGGGTGCGATATATTTGTCAGGCGAAGCGGGGATGATAATGCATTTATGATTAATGGAGATACAATTCAGTTATTTGATTTCTACGATAATTACTATGAAATAGATAAAAATGGAAAGCTGATTAAAGAGATACTTTCAAATAATGAGTAGATATATTCAGCTGATCTAAAAAAGTTACAGGTGATACAATTCGCGTATAATGGACACGCTAAAGGAGTATTGTTCGTCTATACAAAATGTCCATAAAGAAGATAACGGTAAAATACTGCGGCGAATAACATGGAAGTTAAAATTTATTAGACAGAAGGGATGTCTTATGGCCGTATTGACATGCGATTATTATTCATTGGCGAGAAAAGGGTTCGTCTCGATGGCGGTAATATTGCCGATAGAACGGTTGCCAGTCGGGCATGACCCGGCGATTTATACCGCCGGAGCCTATCCCGCGATCTATCTGCTTCACGGATATTCGGGCAACCGCAACGATTGGCTGTTTCGCTCGCGTATTGAGGAATGGGCTCAGAAATACGGATACGCAGTAGTCATGCCGGACGGAGCCAACCGGTTTTATCTTGATAACGACGAAACGGGGGAGCTTTACGGTGCGTTTATCGGTGAGGAATTGGTCGATGTGACACGCCGGATGTTTCCGCTTTCGCATAAACGCGAAGACACGGCGATTGCCGGCATGTCTATGGGCGGTTACGGCGCGATCCGCAACGGACTAAAATACAACGAAATATTCGGATCAATTATCGCGTTTTCTTCCGCGCTGATTACGGACGAGGTGGCGGCAATGCGGCCCGGCGTCGGAAACGGGATGGCTCCTTACGGCTATTACCGGCATACGTTTGGCGATCTTGGAAAACTGCGTGAAAGCGACAAGGATCCGAAGCATCTTGCCAAGATATGCAAGGATTCGAATTCCCATATCCCGCGATTATTTATGGCTTGCGGCTCGGAAGATTTTTTATACGACCGAAACGTTGACTACCACGAATATCTTGAAACCATTGGCTATTCCCATGAGTGGCGGGTGGAGAAGGGCGGACATGATTTCGATTTCTGGAATAAGGCTATGTTAGCTGCGCTGGAATGGCTGACGGGGCAATAAGGGCCGCGCCGGTTTAAAGTCAAAATATAAAGCCCCGATTGCTTTTTTCAAAAGGGGCCTTACGGATCGCCATGCTAAGAACGGGTTTTGTTTTTGACTGCGTGAATTTGCGCTATATCTCGCTTTCGGATTCATTCAGTTTGAACCTGCCGACCATTTCCTTAAGAATATTTGCCCGGACGGAGAGCTGTTCGGAGAAACCTGCGGTTTCCTGGGACGTCGCTGAGTTTGTCTGAACTACACGCGACAATTGCTCTATGCCTTTGCTTATTTTTTCTATACCCTCGGCCTGTTCGATCGATGCCGCCGCTATCTCGTCTGAAAGCTCGACGGTCTTCTCAACACCCTCGACTATTTTAAGAAGCGCTTTTGCGGCTTCGTCCGCTATTTCCGCCCCCGCACCAGTTTTTTGAGACGAATTCTCAATAAGCGCGGCGGTTTCCCGCGCCGCATTCGTAGTCCTCGCGGCAAGGCCCCTTACCTCGTCTGCGACTACGGCAAAACCTTTGCCGTACGTACCCGCTTTCGCGGCCTCTATCGCGGCGTTCAACGACAAGATATTCGTCTGGAACGCTATGTCGTCTATTACCTTTATTATTTTTGAAATATTTTTTGACGCTTCGTATATCTCCTGCATCGCGCTCTGCAATGTCTGCATTTTTCCTTTGCCGATTAACGCATTATTCTTGGCGGCAAGCGATATCCCGTTAGCCAGATTCGCCCTCTCGGCGTTGCGCGCAGTCTGTTTTGACATTTCCGACAGGGAGGCGTTGAGTTCCTCAAGAGCGCCGGACTGCGCCGTCACTCCCTTCGAAATCGTCAGGCTCGCATTTGAAAGCTGCATCGAACCAACCGCAACTTCCTGCGCCGCGAGATCAATATCGCGAAGCACGCCGGAGAACGCATTGATTGATTTGTTTATCGCCTCTTTCAGCACAATGAAGTCGCCCTTAAATTCCTGTTCGATTTTCCGGTCAAGTTCGCCAGCCGCTATTTTACCGAGCACTTCAGATATTTCGCCTATATAACTGTTCAATATGCCGATCGTGTTGTTGACGCTCTTTTTAATCATTTCAAAGTCGCCCTCAAAGTTTCCGCTTACGGCGACATTGAGGTTACCGTCCGCAAGCTGTTCAAGCGCGTTCGAGGATTCGATTATCGGCGAGATCATCGCGTCTAACGTCGCATTAATACCTTCGACTATTTTGCGGTAGGCCCCTTGATGTTTGCCGGCGTCGGCCCGAACAGAGAGCCTCCCTTGCGTTGCGGCGGTTATCAGCATATCCGTGTCTTCAGACAAATCCCGTATAACTTTAAGGATTTTCCTGAACGCCTCGCGCATCTGCCCCACTTCGTCCTTAGTATCCGCGCCTGAAACGTCGATGTCCGTTTCTCCGGCGGCAAGAAGTTTAAAATTGTCGGTCATCTTCTTTATCGGTCTGCTTATGTTCCCCGCGATGAATATCCCGATTAGCGCCGATAGCGCAAGGACTGCTCCGCAAGTTAAAATCGTGATAAGCAGGACCGTATTCGAAGTTTTTATTGATTCGTTCGAAACGATCTCGGCGTTGCAAGTGACCGAAAACATGAGCGAATCGAACGCCCTTTGCGCGCCGATCTCTGCGTTTTTTAGTTCCCCGGACGCCAGTGAATCCAAAACGGGCTGCTTGTCCCCCGACTTAAGTTTGGACGTAGCATCAAAAAGGCATCGTTTATACGCATTGTATTTTGAAACCATGTTGCTATAATCAGAGGCGTATTCCCGCGGTATCGCGGATTCGAGCTTTTTCAGATCCGCCGCTATCATGCTGTCGGAACCTTTTATGTTTGAAATACAGAGGGACATTTCGTTTTCAAATAGAAGCGCATGGCGCAGATTTGTCTTTTCATTATCAAATTCCTTGATTATATTCGCAAGGTTTTTTGTCGGCATGACCACGTCCGAATAAAGCGATTTCACAGTACCGCTGACTCTATTAATATTCATTGCCGCGTAAGCTACCATCGACGCGCTCAAAAGAGCGATGATAAGAAATCCGGCCAGCAGTTTCGGAGCTATTCTGATGTTCCCGAAATTAAACATGCGACGCCGTTTGGGATCGCCAGATTTCACTTTCCGTTTCGCTTTTTCCAACGTGTCGGTCTTATGCGCTAAGTGCGTTTCATGATTTTTCTGTCCGAACATTTTCATCAGACATTTCCTCCGTAAAAACAGGGTTTCATTTTTATTAATCGTTATTTGTTTAGAAAAGTTAACCGATTGACATAGAGATTAGTATTTTAGCTTGGCATAAGCGAAAAAGGATTCGCAAAAAACCGTTTAATATTAATTTGATGCAATTAATATGGTAAAAAAATAATATATATGAAGCCATGAGGTGTGAATTTAATTATGTCAAACAGTTGACATGCCAAGGACGCTGATATAAAGTATTAGCGGACAAAAGAATGTCCGCAACCGAAGACTATTTTTAAATACGTTACAATGCGGGAGAATAGATCGATGAAGGGCGATATTATCATAGTCGAACAACACCACGTCCGCGCCGCGCAAAAAATCGCGTCGCATATACTGCCAACGATACTGAACGGGAAAGGAAGATATGTGGTAACGGTTTCAGGCGAATCGGGCAGTGGAAAATCGGAAACGGCCAAAGCCTTAAGCGACGCGCTTGGCGCAAGAAATATAGCTTGCGCGGTTTTGGCTCAGGACGATTATTTCATATTGCCGCCGAAGCAGAACGATAAAAAAAGAAGGCAGGACGACGCCTGGCTGGGACCTCACGCGGAGGTCAATATGAACCTGTTGAACCGGCATATTCTTGAGGCTTTGAATGGCGCGGATAAAATTTCAAAACCGCTTGTGGATTACGACAACGACAGCATATCCGAGGAAACTCTCAGTCTTGAAGGCGTAAAAGTATTGATAATCGAAGGCACATATACCGCTTTGCTGAGGCATGTCGACTGCAGAGTATTTATAAACAGAAACAGACTCGACACATTGGAACACAGGAAAAAGAGGAACCGCGGGAACGAAGCGAATGATCCGTTCATTGAAGACGTGTTGAAAACGGAGCATAAAATTATAGCGGGGCATCGGTTTTTGGCCGATGTCGTAATAACAAAGGATTATCAGGTAGAAATGAACCCGTAGGCGCTATGGGTGTATGAACTTTAAAGCCGCCGCACAGCGCCGGCGTTTGATAAATCATCGGAGAAATCTTATGGCTGTAAAAAACAAAGTGCAGTTGATCACGTATCCTGATTCTTTAGGCGGAAATCTGAAAGAATTAAACAGCGTGCTTAACGGGACGCTGAAGGGATTATTTAATGGCGGCGTGCATATACTGCCGCCGTTTCCTTCCTCCGGAGACCGCGGATTTGCTCCCGTTGATTATTTCGAGATAGAAAAGACTTTCGGCACATGGGACGATATAAGGTCCATCGGCCGCAATCATGACGTGGTTATCGATCTGATGGTAAATCATATCTCAAGGCAGTCTGTATATTTTCGGGATTTTTTGGAGAAAGGGACCGAATCAAGATATAAAGACCTTTTCATCACGATGGACAAGATATGGGAAAAAGGCGTTCCCGTAAAAGAGGACGTTGATAAAATTTTTCTTCGCCGCGAGTCGCCGTTTTCAGAATATGACATAGCGGGAGGAAAAAAGGTAAAGCTCTGGACGACGTTCGGGAAAACCGACCCTTCGGAACAGATCGACATAGACGTGCGTTCGGATGCGGCTAAGGGATTATTCCTTGACATATTGCGCAATTTCAGCATCAACGGCGTAAAGATCGTGCGCCTTGACGCGATCGGTTACGTAATAAAAAAGCCCGGGACTTCCTGTTTTTTTGTTGAACCGGAAATATATGAGTTCTTAGACTGGATATCGAATATCGCACGGCAGTTCGGACTGGTATTGTTGCCGGAGGTGCACGCGCATCATTCGATCCAATTCAGGCTCGCGTCTAAGGGATTTTGGATTTATGATTTCATTCTGCCATACAGGATTTTAGAGGCGCTATTGCTGAAGAGATTTGACAGACTTGCGGATTATCTGAAAGAAAGGCCGCGCAATCAGTTTACGATGATCGACTGCCATGACGGGCTGCCCGTAATACCCGATTTGAACGATATGATCGATGTAGAAAGCGCGCGAAAAATAGTGGATATTTGTGTTATGAGAGGGTCGAACCTGAGCAAAGTATATTCCAACGCCCATAAGCTTGAAGGGGATTTTGATGTGCATCAGATTCGCGGCACGATATATTCCATGTTAAACGAAAACGACGACGATTATATCATCGCAAGGGCGATACAATTTTTCGTCCCGGGGATACCTCAGGTCTATTATGTCGGTTTGCTGGCGGGGGTCAATAAATATGAACGCGAAAAAGAAACCGGCGACGGGAGGGAGATAAACCGTTACAATTATTCCGTTGACGAGATTGGAAACGAGCTCAAACGCGAAGTCGTTCAACGGCTGATAAGGCTCATAAGATTCAGGAATAGCCATAAAAGTTTTGACGGTTCGTTTACGGTCAAAAAAGCTTCGGACGCAGAGCTTGTACTTATGTGGGAAAACTCGGGACATATGAGCAGGCTTTCGGTCGACATTGAGAAGCGGCAAGCCCGTATCGAATATAGCGATAATGGCGCTGTGAACGAATTTTTGGCTTAAATTCACATAAACAGGGCGGCCCATTCTTACTGGACCGCCCCGCCGGTCAGCGGCCCCGCTTTACCGCCGCCGTCGCTTTGACAGGAGGATGTTTAAACTCTCCGAGAGGGCCGTAACTCATTAACGGATCAGTAATGTTAATAAAGCATTCGTCGTCTCTGAAGCGAAAGCTTATCTCTTTTTCGAAAGATGTCTCTATCCAGCGAACGGTTACCGTAAAAGTATTTTCGTCCGTCCAGGCTCCGCTGAAGTAAGCGAGCGAAGCGGCGTCGCCGATAGGTTTCAACGTATTCAAGGCTCTTGAACCGTCGGTTGCGACAGCAACCGCATGCCTTTTTTCGTCCTGCGAAAACTCAAGAACGCAATTATCCGAAGAAAAGCGAAAACAGAACTGCGAGATGCCGCCCGCAAGCTTCAAACCGCTAAAAACCGCAAGGGTCTGGTCTTCGAACCGCAATACGCCTTCGTCAACATAAAATATCTTTCCGCCGATTTCCTTGATTTTCGGGCTGAACGGCTTATAAACGGGGCGGGGGAGCGCGAGGGATGCCATCCTTTTACGCAATCCGGACGACGCTTCCGGATTTTCCGGAAGCATGTCCACATTTGAGACTTCGTCGAGAAACGTCCAGACGGCGTCCAATGTTTTTTGGGGACCGTCGATGCCTTTCCCTGTCTCGGTTATCGAAATGATCATATCCTGTTTTGGGCAGACGATCGCAAACTGGCCCATCGCTCCATCCGCCCGGTATGCGCCGTCTGGTCTGCACATCCATATTTGAAATCCGTAGCCGCAGAAGTTGTCTTTTGCGAAAGGATAGTTTAGAGCTTCCGTCGAAGTATCGATCTGTTTTGAGGTAGCCTGCTTTACGTATGATTCGCAAAGTATTCTTTCACCTTCGAACATGCCTCCGTCTGCATACAGTTTCATAAGTCTCAGATTGTCTTCGGTCGTGGCGTAAAGCCCGGCGCCGCCGGCTTCTATGCCGTCAGGCATTTTTACCCATCTGAGATTATCCGGATCGATGCCTATTTTATCAAACAGCCTTGGTTTAAGATACTCGTGCAGCCCAAGGCCGGTCTTTTTTTTAATTATCGCGGCGAGCAGCGTGGAACCTAAGCTGTTGTATATGAACCGCGTTCCGGGAGCATATTTTATAGGTGCCGCCAAAAAGTCTCTGATCCAGTTTTCCGTAGGCGAAGGCATATGCTCCATGCCGCAGCCCATGCATAGAACGTCGCGTACGGTAAGCGATTCCAACTTTTCGTCGGGACGGATCGGCATATGTTCGGGAAAAATGTCGGCAATCCGGTCGGACAATCCAATCGTTTTTTCAGTATATGCTATCCCGATAGCCGTAGCCGTATATGTTTTTGTAACGGACATGAGGTTGTGCCGTATGCCGGGCGCGTAAGGGCTCCACCACCCTTCCGCGCAGATCTTTCCATGACGCATGATCTGAATGCCATGCATTTCCGTAAAGCCGCTTTCGAGCCTGTCCAAGAGTCTTTGTATTGAAGAGCTCGGGATGCCCACTGACTCCGGGGTAACGCGTTGAAATTCCGTTCTTTTCATATATGACCTCTCGTTTCTAAAAAATTATCGAATGTCTCTTATTTTCTCCGTTTGTCATTCGATTGACATATATTATCGGCGGTGATATATTGAATACCGTATCTAACAGGATCCATAAAGGAGACACACGCAAATGGCGACAATCAAAGACGTGGCCGAGCGCGCAGGCGTAACCGTAACGACGGTGTCCAGAATGCTGAACAACCGCGTTCAGGTAAGCCAGAAGACGCGGGATAAAATAAACCGCGCGATGGAGGAACTGGATTATCAGCCGAACGAGCTGGCCAGGTCTCTTTCGAAGAAAAACAGCCAAATGATCGGGTTGATCGTTGCTTCCGCGAGCAATTTTTTCTTTGCCAAGGTAATAAACAGCGTTGAGCGTTATTGCGCTTCATATGGTTATAAACTCCTTTTGTGCGTGTCAAACCACGAATCGAGGAAAGAAATAGAGTATTTCAATATGCTGAAAGCTCATAAAGTCGCCGGAGTCATCCTCGCGAGCCATACGCAGAATTTAAATAATTTCAATATGAACGCTCCCATAATTACATTCGATCGAACGCTTTCTCCCGAAATACCTTCCGTTTGCTCGGACAACTATAACGGGGGGGTCCTTGCCGCGAACCATCTGATAGAAAGAGGATGCGAAAAGCCCGCATATTTTATGGACACTCCCGTAACGGGCATATATGCAAACTTAAGATACAACGGCTTCGCGGAGACCTTCATAAACCACGGAATTAAACCGGTTTTATATTTAGCCCCCAAGGAATGCTTTATCTCCATGAGATATGAAGACAGCGTTGAAGATTTTTTCGCTCACCATCCCGAAGTAGATTGCATTTTCGCGTCGAACGACGTTATCGCGGCTCACATACTCCGTTACTGCGCAAAAAACGGTATCGACGTTCCGAAGAGGCTCAAGATAATAGGCTATGACGATATCGAGTTGGCCAGGTTTTGCACGCCCGCCCTTACAACGATAAGGCAGCCAGTGGACGATAATTGCCGCTTCGCGGTCGAAAGCATAATAAATTATAAAGAAAAAAGCATACCCGTTAATACAATTTTCCCCGTCCAGCTTATCCAAAGAGAAAGCACTTAACATAGATGACATCTTACCATACCAATAAACGCATGTCAAACGAATGACACATCAGTATATGTATAATTGCAAGGCCAAATGAAAAAAACGTAATAAAATGACGAAAAATAAAGCATAATAGTAATATATAAATAAACATCAAATCAATAATATGGAATTTTGCAATAGCAGTATGGATATTAAAAATGTCAACCCCTTGACATTCATAATTGCGTATAGTATTATCAAAAGGGTTACGTATTAAATCATATGCGCGACTCAAAATATTTTTAGGAGGAAAACATGAAACGTAGAAGATTATTGGCTATGACCCTTGTGTTCGCTATGATCGCTGCGGCTCTGGGCGCATGCTCCGGTCCAAGCCCCGCGGCGGAATCACAAGCGCCAAGCCCCGCGGCGAGTACTGCTCCAAGCGCCGCGGCAACGGCGAACGAGGCGCCCGTAAAAATTACCTACTTCAACACATCCGCCGAAGTGAATACGATGTTTGAAAACATGTTCGCAAGGTACCATGAACTTCATCCAAACGTAACGATTGAATTGATACCTACGGGCATCGGAGAAGGACAGCAGGAAAAGCTTCAGTCGCTATATGCATCGGGCAATGCTCCGACGTTCATGAACATCGATCCTGCCAACGTAATCGAATATGAAGACAAGCTTTTGGATGTGACTATGGAAAGCGCGCCGTGGCTGAGCCTGCTGAATGACGGCGCAATCGAGGCGGGCACTTTCGACGGGAAGATCTATGGCATCCCATGGAGCGTACAAGGCTATGGCTTGCTGTATAACAAAAGGATAGTGGACCAGATATACGGCGGATCGTTCGATCCCGCTACTATTAACACGCGGGATGCTTTGAAAGCCTTCCTTGAGAAGATCGAAGCGACCGGCATGCCCGCCACCATGATACACGGTGAGAACTGGTCGGTCGGAGGCCATTACCTCACGTTGGTTTACGCGTGCCAGGGGCCGGCGACTACCGACGGGACAGGTTTTCTGGACAAGCTCAAAGCGGGAACGGCCAAGATAGAAGACAGCCCTATTTTCCAGGGTTATATGGACACCTTTGATATTTTAAAGGCCCATAACTATAATAAGGCAGACCCGTTGGTTGGCGACTATAATGCGGACGCTCAGGCTTTCGGCGAAGGAAAATGTGCGACCTACTTTATGGGCGACTGGCTGTGGACGGTTATGACGACGCTTAAAGGCGTCGATCAGGACTACGGATTCTTACCGGTTCCGTGGAGCAACAATCCGAACGATTACGGTAATTCCCAGGTTGTAATGGTATTGCCTAAGTTCCAGGTTATCGATAAGTCCCAAAACACTCCCGAACAGCAGAAGGCCGCTTTGGACGCTTTACAGTGGATGCTGACGGATCCGGAAGGCCAGCAGTTCTTCCTTGACGCGGGGTTCTGCATACCGTACAAGAACGTCAGAAAAGATGTAAAATACAATTCAATGACCACCTCGATCGCTCAATATGCCGCGGCGGGCAAAACGATCAATCTTGGATGTTTCTCTTACATTACTGGAGACGCCTGGACGCAGACCGGAAACCTGATGCTTCAGTACCTTGCGGGAGCTATCGACAGAAAGACACTCGCGGAAGGGATAGACGCCTATTGGCAATCGGTGAAATAACGATCTTTGGAATGAAACGATAGGGGTATTGGATTTGGGCGGATAATGGTATAATCAAATATGCCGTTATCCGCCCAATAAACAGGGGGGAATAATGAAAAGAACAAATAAAACGCTGACAAACGCGGGCAATTTCGCCGCATTCATGGGGCCTTCCCTAATTACTTTTACATGCGTGCTGCTGATCCCGCTCTTATACGGCGTTTATTTGACCTTTACGAACTACAGCCCGATAACGGGGTCACAGGATTTCGTCGGCTTCAGTAATTTTACGGCGATTTTTACCGATAAAGAATACCTCGGGCAATTCGTAAAGACATTAGGGTATGTTTTTTATTCGACTATTTTTTGCAATGTGTTAGCTTTCGTATTGGCATATTTGCTAACGAGCAACGTCAGATTCCAAAACTTTTTGCGCGCCGGGTTTTTTACGCCGAATTTGATTGGCGGAATCGTACTCGGGTACATATGGAAATTCATATTTGCAAACGTCATAACGCTTATTGGGAAAAGTCTTGATTACGGGCCGCTGACGACTTCATTCTTAACGAACCCTGACAGAGCGATATGGGCGATGATAATCGTTACGGTGTGGCAGTACGCGGGATACCTGATGATGATTTACGTCGCCGGTTTCGTCAGCATACCAAGAGATATTCAGGAAGCTTCAGAAATCGACGGAGCCACGGGTTTAAATAAACTTTTTAAAGTGACGATACCGCTTATGGTTCCTTCTTTTATAATTTGCTTCTTCATCTCCATTTCAAGGGGATTCATGTCGTACGACTTGAATCTCGCTCTTACGAACGGCCAGCCTTACGGGTCAACGAGGCTGGCGGCGATGCATATATATCAGAAAGCGTTTCAGGCAAACCAGTACGGGATAGGGCAGGCGGAAGCGATCGTATTGTTTATAGCCGTCGCTATCGCGGCCGTTTCGCAGGTTCTTCTGACAAAGAAATATGAGGTGGAAGCGTGATGAAAAATAGAAGGGTAAAAAGGTGGGCAAAATATATTCTTGTCTGCATTTTGCTGGTCATATTCATAATACCGTTCTATCTGATGATCATAAATTCTTTTAAAACGACGCAGCAGTTTGTGAAAAGCCCGTTTTCGCTGCCGGACAAAATAGATTTCCATAATTATGCGGATGCGTTCGAAAAAATGAATTTCGTCAACGCTATCGGGAACAGCGTAATAATCACGGCCATAAGCGTCGTTCTAATACTGTTGACGTCCTCGATGGCAGCGTATTTTCTCGTGAGGCACAAATGGAGGATAAATAAAATAATATTCGCAATACTGGTCGCTTCCATGATAGTTCCGTTTCAGGCTATTATGATTCCTCTGGTGAGCATTTACGGCCATATGGGATTAATGAACAGCAAGTGGGTGCTTATATTCATGTATATGGGATTCGGGCAGGCTTTTGCGATATTCATATTTCATGGATTTATTAAAAACATACCGATTGAGATAGAGGAAGCCGCCCTGATCGACGGATGCAACAGGCTGCAATCGTTCTTCAAAATTGTTTTTCCGCTTTTAAAACCGGTCATGATAACGGTGCTGATACTCGATGTGCTATGGATATGGAACGACTATCTGCTGCCGAGCCTTGTGCTGTTGTCTCCAAAAGAGAGGACGCTTCCTTTATCGACGTACAGCTTTTTTAACACTTACAGCGTCGATTTCGCGCCGCTTATGGCCGGCATCGTACTGACAATACTGCCTGTTCTGGTAATATATCTATTCTGCCAGAAACAGATAATCAAAGGCGTGGTACAGGGGGCAATCAAGTAATGCTGAAAATACACGATGAAATAATACAAAAAAACATACGGTTCTTTGGAAGAACCATCGCCGACGATAAAACCGGATCGATATTTTTCAATTGGACCGGATCGGGGTTTGAAGTCGTATTCGAGGGGAGAAAACTCGAAGCGCATATGCGCGCGATCGAGACGGTATTTCCGCCGGAAGGGATCCTCTGGCCATGGATTTGCGTTTTTATTGACGACAGCGAAGCGCCCGCATATGAGATAGCGCTCGATGGACGCGAGCGGCGGATTACGCTCTTTACAAGCGAAACATGTCAAAAGCATAAAATCAAAGTTGTCAAGCGGTCTGAAAACGATAAGGGAAAGGCAGGCATCGCGGGATTCGAACTCGACGGGGAAATATTGCCTCCCGAGCCGGCGAAGAAAAAATACCTTTTGGAGTTCGTCGGGGATTCGATTACCTGCGGATTCGGAAATGAGGCGAAAAATAGAGACGATCTGTTTATAACAAAGGAGGAAAACGGGTTGTCCGCTTACGGCGCGATTGCGGCTAAAGAATTGGGCGCCGAATATAACAGTATCTGCGTATCCGGCATGCCCCTTTGCAAACCCAGGAACCGGCAGTTCAGGTTTGAGGTTCCGCGCTATAACGATCTCTATATCGGGTCAAGGGCAATGGAAGATTACTATGAATACACCGACAGACTGCACGAAGAGATGCGCGGCAAAAAAAGCGATTTTACAAGATGGGATTTCAGCAGATTCAGACCGGACGCAATCGTTATCAACCTTGGAACCAACGATTCGTATATAATGAAGGTTTCAAAAGATACAAAGGGGGAGGAGCGCAATTTCGAGCAGAAATACAAAGAATTTATATATAAAGTAAGGGAACTCAACGGACCCCGGCCTCTTATTTGCTGTACGCTCGGCCCAATGGATTATTATAATTATAATAATATCCAAAGGGCTGTAACGGAATACAAGAAAGAAACGGATGATAAAAGGGTCATATGCCATAAATTCGGAGGTATTTTTCCTGAGCTTGAAGGATACGGAGCCCAGGGCCACCCTTCGGCGTTAACACACCAAAGGATGGGAAAGGAACTGAGCGAAAGGCTTAAGGAATTTTTAAACGATGATTATCTGAATGAAAGGAACGAGGGTTAAGCACGAATCGCATAGCCGTCATATACCGATTGAAAATAATGGGGAGGGACAGTATAATCATTTAATCGGATTCAACGGAGTGTATTTTAACGAAATCCGGGAGAAACGAAACGATATGCCATGAAAAAAAACACAAATTTTCTGGACAGATTTTTTAAATGGCAGAGAGCGCCAAAAGAAGATGCCGCGCCGCCTCCGGAAAAGGGAGCGGCACGTTTTTTCTTCCTCCTGACGGCAAATTTTTCGAAGCTTGCCGTATTAAACCTGATATTTTTGCTTTTTTGCTTGCCCGTTATTACGATACCGGCGGCTTTGAGCGGTATGAGCAGGGTATGCGCGCTGCTTGTCCGGGAAGGGGTATGCTATCTGTGGATCGATTTTTTTACTGAATTTAAATCCAGTTTTTTTAAAAGCGTCCCAATATTTGTTGCCGGCGCTGTTTTTGCTTCGCCGGCTTTTATCCTGTCATGCTTGGATAGCGCGGGACAACCGTTTATTCTTGTTTCGATAACGGTATTTCTCTTTATTATGGGATTGCTGTTTAGCTGCTACGCTTTTGCGATGTTGTCCATGTGCAGCCTTCGGCTAAGAGACATCTTTCGAAACGCGTTTTTTCTGATTTTCCTTGAGCCGAAGACAGACTTGTTACTCGTTCTGTTTGTCGGCATGACGGCCGCGGCGTTTTTATGGTTTTTACCATACACTTTGCCGCTTGCATTCATATTGTTCTCGCTTGTTTCATTGATCTCAAGCGCCATAGTATTTGAGCCGATAAAAAGAAGGGTAATAGCATTGTGAGTATCGATGATAAAAAATAAGCGGCAATGCGCGAAGCCGAAGTCGAGATAGAGAAAGAAAAAGCCGCAAAACGCATGGTTTTGCGGCCTCTGGCGTTCCCGGCGCGACTCGAACGCGCGGCCTAACGCTTAGGAGGCGTTCGCTCTATCCGCCTGAGCTACGGGAACATAAACAACGCTTTGTTATTTTACAGACAAAAGCTTTAAAAGTCAATCTCAATTCCTGATCCCCTGAAGAGGCGCGGGAATCCTTCCGCCGCGCGAAATCAGCCTCTCGCATCCGCTTTGCCCCGCGTCCATCACTATCAAACTGCCCAAAAGGCCGCCGTAATCGACCCTGTCCCCGACTTTTCCTCCGGGCACCGGTATGATTCTGACCGCGGTCGTCTTATTGTTTATAACGCCTATCGCCGCCTCGTCGGCGATTATCGCGGAAACGACGCTTTCCGGCGTGTCGCCCGGAACCGCTATCATGTCGAGCCCTACGGAGCAAACGCAGGTCATCGCCTCGAGCTTTTCGAGGCAAAGCGCGCCCCGCGCGACGGCGTTCATCATGCCTTCGTCCTCGCTTACGGGTATGAACGCTCCGGAAAGGCCGCCGACATGGGACGAAGCCATAACGCCTCCTTTTTTTACGGCGTCGTTTAAAAGCGCGAGCGCCGCGGTAGTTCCGTGCATGCCGCATACGTCCACGCCTATCTCCTCGAGTATGCGCGCCACGCTGTCGCCTATCGCCGGAGACGGCGCGAGCGACAGGTCTACGATCCCGAACGGGACTCCGAGCCTCTCCGACGCCTCCTTCGCGACGAGCTGGCCTACGCGGGTGACCGAGAACGCGGTCTTTTTGATCGTTTCGGCAACGACGTCGAACTTCTCTCCGCGAACCTTTTCGAGCGCCGCTTTAACGACGCCGGGACCGCTTACGCCAACGTTTATCGCGCATTCGGGTTCTCCCGAACCGCTAAACGCCCCCGCCATGAACGGATTGTCTTCGACCGCGTTTGCGAATACGACAAACTTCGCGCAGCCTAAGCCCGCTTTATCTTTCGTAAGCCGCGCAATGTCTTTTATTACTGCGCCGATCTTTTTTACGGCGTCCATGTTTATCCCGCTGCGAGTGCTTGCGACGTTCACGAACGCGCATACCCGCTCGGTAGCGGACAAAGCGTGCGCGAGCGAATCGATCAGAACCGTGTCGCTTTTCGTTTCGCCTTTATGAACGAGCGCGCCGAAACCGCCGATATAATTTACGCCCGTGTCCGAAGCGGCGCGGTCAAGCGCCTCCGCGAAAACGGTATAGTCCCGCTCGGCGCTGCTCGCCGCGATCTCGGATATGGGAGTTACGGATATCCGCTTGTTTACGATAGGGACCCCGAACTCGCGTTCGATATCCTCGCCGACGCGGACGAGGTCTTTTGCCTTTGAATATATCTTCTTTCGTATGTTGTCGCAGCAGGTTTTTGCGGAGGAAGAAACGCAATCACGAAGCGATATGCCCATAGTTATCGTTCTTACGTCGAGGTTTTCGGTATCGATCATTTTTATCGTGTCGAGCACTTCGTATTTGCTTATCATACGGCCCCCTTGAACAGCATAATTATAACCCCGTACGCATCATTCTAACAAGCGCGAGATTTTTAAAGGCAATTATTACACAATTATTAAAAACAATGCTGAGTATATTAATCTATTGTTAAATAACATTTTATGATGTTTACACGCGCTTTTATCCGTTTATCATATTATCAGTAAAGGGGGCGGACCTGATGAAAAAACTGATCGCGGCGGGCGTTATCGCATTGTTCATAGTTTTTTATATAATCGTCGGAACCGGATACGCCGGACAATAAGCGCGCGGGAAATAATAAAAAGGAGCTGATTCGCGTCAGCTCTTTTTAATTAAAGAAAATAAAAGAGGAAGAAAATGAACGCCGTAAATTTATGCCTCGATTTTGGCTCCTTTTCCGAACACGCGTTCGATATGGTCCGCGTCGAACTTTCGGCTCAAAAAGCTGGCGGCCGGAGTAACGATAAGGCAAAGAAGCATCGAGATAGCGCCGATCGTGGGAGCGGGATTGAGCCATGCCGGAAGGATCCCCCCGATCATGCTCATTATCATCATTGGCACGGTAAAAGCGAGACCTACGATAACGGCCGTCCATGCTCCCGCTTTAGTGACGCCCTTCCATTTTACGCCATAAAGGAACGGCCCGATGAAGCAGCCGGCGAGAGCGCCCCATGAATACGACATCATGTTGACTATCGCGGTCGGGTTCAAAAGCGCTATCAAAAGAGAGACCGCGACGAAAACACCGCATAGCGATCTCATCCAAATAACGGTCGTTTTGTCTTTTACCGAGGGTTTTATCACTCCTTTTATAAGATCCATCGATATCGACGAGGAGGATACGAGAACGAGCGAGGACAGAGTGGACATCGACGCGGAAAGAAGCAGCACGAGTATGATCCCAAGAAGCACCGAAGGCAGCGCGGCCGTCATCACCTGAGGCATCACCGTATCCATGTTGTTCGGAGTTTCGGATAAAAACAGCCTTCCGAAAGTGCCGATGAAATATGCCGACCCGCCGATTAGGAGCGCGAAAAGCGTTGAGATTACCGTTCCTCTCGAAATCGCTTTTTTGTCTTTGATCGCATAAAATTTATGGACCATCTGAGGCAGCCCCCACGTCCCGAGGCTCGTAAGCAGTATAAGCGATACGAGCATCAATGCGTTTTTGGAGGAGCCGAACGGGGAAGCAAGCGACGGCCCGACTTCCGGTATCGCCGCGATCTTCGAGAGCCCCTCCGCGGCTCCGCCCACCGCGGGATTTCCGAGCACGAAACCGAGCATCAGTATCACGCCGACGATCATCACAAGGCCCTGTATGAAGTCGGAAAGGGCGGTGGCGAAATAACCGCCGAGCAGCAGGTAAAACGCGGTAAAGACCGCCATCCCTATCATGCACCACATATAATCAATCCCGAAAACGCTTTGAAAGAAGTAACCGAGCCCTTGATAAACGCTCGCGCAATAGGGGACCAAAAAAACGAATATGATAACCGCGGCGACGATCTTCAGACCCTTGGAATTATACCGCTTCAGGAAGAAGTCGGGCATCGTCGAGGCGTCCAGCCTTTGCGTTATGGCGCGGGTCGGCTTCGCGAGCAGCAGCCACGCGAGGAGCGTTCCGATAACGGCGTTCGCTATCCCTATCCATGTCGCGCTCAGCCCGAAGTTCCATCCGAATTTCCCCGCGTATCCGACGAACATCACGGCCGAGAAATAAGTGGTGCCATACGCAAAAGCGGACATCCACGCGCCCATTTTCCGTCCGCCGAGAAAGAAATCGTTTGTCGTTTTCGCACGTTTGATCGAATAGAGCGCCACAAAAACGAGAACCGCCAAATAAACGGCAAGAATGATGACCTGCGAGACCATAAGACGATACCTTCCTTCCATGCTACATTTTTTTAATAATCACACTGAAATGATCACTTGCCCCGATTGGAATATTACATTATGCGGTATATTTATGCAAGCAAAAGATGTGTGATCAATGATTTATATGTGCGTTTATATTATCGGGACATAACGTCGATTGAGCAACGGCTAAGCTTTTTAACGCTTTTTCAACCTTGCTCTTGCTCATTCCGGCGCGGCAGAACTTGGAGTAAAGGAATTTGACGGCGCGCCGGTCAATTTCGCCCGATTCCGCTTTGATCCGCCAATAATGCTCGTTTTGCCCTCATTTAATCACCGTTTTTTAGACTTTAATTCCATTGAAACGGAACAAACGGGCGCGGTTATTCGTCTAAACTGCAGAACTAAGCTTTAGGAGGAAATATGAAAAAAGGGATTCTTATGACACTGTCGTTGATGTTTATACTTACGGCCTGTACCGGCGTGCCCGCGCCTTCGCCTGGCGGCGGCGATACGACCGCCGCGCCTTCGCGGAGCGCCGCTCCCGCCGTGCAGCCGGTCGCCTATAAGGCGGCGTTGGTCCGGCAGCCTGTCGGACCGCTTGACGCCGCGTTCGTCAACGGGATCAACGCGTTCGGTTTCAAGGCGGCGGGGATGCTTTACAGCCGCGACAAGAACCTCGCGATTTCGCCGGTAAGCATAGAGCTCGCGTTAGCCATGACGCGCACCGGAGCGGCGGGAGAAACCGCGAAAGAGATGGCGGAAGCATTAAGCCTTCAGGGGCTGTCCGACGAACAGATCGTAAGCGCGTGCAAGGCGCTCATGTGGCGCGCCAATACCGGAGGCATGAAAGCGGCCAATTCGCTTTGGGTATACGAGGGATACCCTTTCAGCAAGGATTTCATAAAGGGATGCACCGATGATTTCATGGCCGACGTTATGCCTTTAAAAATCCCCGGCGCCATGGGGGACATAAACAAATGGGCGAAAGAAAACACTAACGGAAAGATAGACAAGATACTGTCGCGGGAGCCCGACGAGATGACGCGGCTCATACTTTGCAACGCGCTTTACTTCCTCGGGAAATGGGAGACTCCGTTCGACGCGAACGATACTTTCGACGAACAGTTCAACGCCGCGGGCGGAGCCGTTACGACGTCTTTCATGCACGGCCAGTGGGGGATACGATACTATGAGGACGATAAATTCTCGATGATAGCGCTTCCTTTCAAGAGCGGCGACGGAGAAGGGAAATACGCTATGGCGTTCATGCTCCCGAAAGAGGGTACGGATCTAAGCGGGATGCTTTCGGCGCTCGATTCCGGCGGGTTCTCAAAAGCCGTTTCCGGGCTTGCCGCGAGGCAGGTCAAGGTAAGCCTGCCCAAATTCAAGTTCTCGTATTACACGCAGCTCAACGACACCCTCAAAGGACTCGGGATGAAAGCCGCGTTTTCGGACCAGGCGGATTTTGGCCCGATGACTGGAAGCGACAACGATCTTTACGTTTCCGACGTGCTGCACAAATGCTTTATTAGCGTTGACGAGTTAGGCGCGGAGGCCGCCGCGGTCACCGCCGTCGAAATGAGGCTGACCGCCGTGATGCCCGGGGACGACGTCACGGTCTTCAACGCCGACAGGCCGTTCGCGTTCGCGGTGTATTCCGTCGAAGACGGCGCCGTCGCTTTCATGGGAGCCGTGAACAACCCGGCGGCAGAATAAAATTCAAAAACAACAAAAAGAGGCCGCGCGCCTCTTTTTGCTTTATTATTCCGCGCTTTGGTTCGCAAGCTCGACGAAGCGGGTATACTCGCCTCTCCAGCCGAGCTTTATCTCGCCCGTCGGGCCGCTTCTCTGTTTCGCCACTATTACTTTTGTTATATTGTCCGCTTCCTGATTATAGTAGTTGTCGCGGTGCAGGAAAATGACCACGTCCGCGTCCTGCTCTATACTGCCCGATTCGCGCAGATCCGAAAGCACGGGTATCTTCGATTCGCGCTTCTCGCTCTCTCTCGAAAGCTGTGACAGCAGCAGCACCGGCGCGTCGACTTCCTTGGCCATGATTTTCAGGTTCCGCGTCATCGCCGATATCTCCTGCTGGCGGTTCTCGCGCCTTTCCTTGCTGGTCATCAGCTGAAGGTAATCTATGACAATAACGCCGAGGCCGACTTCCTGTTTCAAGCGTCTCGATTTCGCGAGTATCTCGAGGACAGTTATCGCCGGGGAATCGTCGATGTATATCGGCGACGCGCCCAATACGCTTACGGCGTCGCTGAGCCTGTCCAGATCGTCGTACGTAAGCCCTCCGGTGCGCGTCTTCTGGCTGTCGACCAAAGCTTCGCTGCAAAGCAGGCGCATCGCGAGCTGTTCGCGCGACATCTCGAGCGAGAATATCGCCACGGGCGCCTTGTCCGCGAGAGCGACATGCTGCGCTATGTTGAGCGCGAAACTCGTTTTCCCCATTCCCGGGCGTCCCGCTATGACTATGAGCTGCGACTTCTGAAGCCCCGAAAGCTTTTTATCGAGCAGCTTAAAGCCGGTCGGGAGCCCCAAGAGCCCGGTCTTGTTCTCCATGGATTCGCCTATGCGCGTGTATCCTTCGAGCAGGGCCTGTTTGATGTGTTCGAGCGAATCGCGCCTGCGTTTTACCGCAATGTTATAAATAAGGTCTCCCGCGCGCGCTACGAGGTCGGCGGCGTCGTCCTCCGAATCCGTCGCGTCGCGGATTATTTCGTTTCCCGCTTCGATAAGGGAGCGCCGGACGGAGTCCTGTTCGATTATGTCGATATAATGCAGTATGTTGGACGCGCTCGGGACGCTCATGGACAGGTCGGCGATATAAAGCGTATCGTCCGGGCCTTCGAGCTGCCCTTTCCTTTCGAGCCTGTCCACCACGGTTACGGTGTCGATAGGTTTTCCGGCTTCGGAAAGCTCCCGCATCACCTCGAATATGAGCTGGTTGCGGCGCGAGTAAAAATCCCGCGGCGTAAGGCGCTCGATCGCGATGAAAACGGCCTTCGGATCCAGGAACATGCTTCCTAAAACGCTTCTTTCCGCTTCGATGTTGTTGGGCGGCCTGTAAACCGCAAGCGCCTTTTGTTCCGCGGCCATGTCAGTCGTCCGCTCTTTCCACGCTGACGGTTATTTGCGCGTTTATGCCCGCGTGGAGCTTTATTACGGCTTTGTACTCGCCTAATTCTTTGATGTGCTCGTCGAGCGTTATCTTCTTCTTGTCTATTTGCGCGCCGTATTGGGATTCGAGAGCCTCCGCGACTTCCTTCGCGGTAACGGAACCGAAAAGCCTTCCTCCTTCGCCGCATTTGACTTTTATAACGACGTTTATGCCGTTGAGTTTTTTCGACGCTTCTTCCGCGGAAAGCCTTTCGAGCATGATCCTTTTCTCGTTCGCTTTCTGCTGCTGCGTTACGATGTTAAGGTTATGCTCCGTAGCTTCTTTCGCGAGCTTTTTGGGAAAAAGATAATTGCGCGCGTAACCGTCGCTTACGTTTATTACATCGCCCGCGCGCCCGGTGCCTTTGATATCCTGCGTCAGTATGACTTTCATAACCTGCCCTCGCTTACATGTTCCGTGATTTTTACCCGGCATCCTGCCGGGCCGCCCCGGAGCCCCGGTCCGTTTTCGTCTTCTTTAGTATACGTTTTTAATCCGCCATGCACAAGCCTTATTACGATGCCGTTACAAACCTAAACCGCGGATTTATCAATCCGTCTCCCCGTTTTCATCCATATGTTTCCTGATAGACGCTATATTCTCGACGAGTCCTACGACGGAAATGAGATACCCGAAAACGAGGACGATCAGTATATGCAAAAATACCCTCGATACGGTTTTAATATTGCGTTTTTTATAAAAAAAATCGAAAAAACTCAGCGCCTGTACCGCGTAAACGAAGGCGTATATGTCGAATATGGAAGACTGCAATATATCGAATCCGTTCAATCCGAACTCCGCTCCCAAAGCGGCCGCGAGATATGAAACCGCCGCGGCTATCCAGAAGCCTTTCGGCAGCGCGAAATCGCTAAAAGCGCTGATACGCGCAACGTCCATTTTATTAGTCTTCGCTACCGCGCGCGGGATAACGTAGTACAGCAGTCCTCCGAGCAGCGAATATATAGCTATCATAGAAACCAAAGCGGCATTGAGCGCATCCTTTACCATACCGGCCATGATCTCAACCGCCTGGGCGGGGGTAGTCGAGGCGACCGCTGCCTCGGTTATGGCTCCCGACACGATATCCGGGTATCGCGCCGCATAGTAAAGCGACAGCGTGACGTCGCTATGCTGCGCCTTGAGCTGTTCCGCGAACGAGGCGGAAACAAAATCAACGAATCCGACTCCCGAAAACAGGGTCGTAAGGAAGATCATCAGCGAGGCGCCGGCAAGCGCACCCGCCGAGGTGATTAAAACGCTGGTAAAAAGGCGCTTTTTCGACCGTATCGAATACCCCGCGGCTATCGCGGGGGGGAGAAATAAGGCGGATATGAAGATACAATATTTCGCATCCAAAAAATACGCGCATCCGAAAGCGGCAAGCGAGGCGGCCGCCCCCTTTATATACCCGCCCCTTGCGACGGAATAAGCGAGCACGAAAGGAAGCGGCGCCAAAAAAACAAAGAACGAAAAACTTATGAAGATGCAGATGAACGCGAGCGCGAAACAGAACGCCGCCGCCAGATACTCATCTTTTTTTATCCTGTCCAATCCCCCGTGTGTTCCCGCTTTCAAAATGTTTTTTCAGCAGCGACAGATCCCCGAAATTGCTCTCTATCATATGCCGCTCCTCTATGCCCGATTCAATCTTTTTCAGTATGTCCGCGTCCAATTCTTCAAAAGCGATGCCGCATCTTTTTGCGAGCAGATAGCCGAGCAGCACGGCCGAGCCTAATGTGTCCTTCAGGTCTTCCCGGCCGTCCGGCGACAGAGAGATCCTTATCACGTCCGCGGCTTCGCCTATCAATTCGGCCTTTAATACCTCAATAAGCTTTGCGTTGGAGGCAACGTTCATCGTATGGTGCATAGCTATACCATCCTTTGCGGAAATGAACCCAATACCTCCGGCAATGTATATTCTATATACCGGCACCGGAATAGTCAATGCGGGGCGCCAAACAAAGCCGCGCGCGGCATGGGCGCGCGGCTCGTTTTCAGTTCAAAACACGTTCCCCCCGGTTTTAAAAAATCCTTCAAATGCTGCGGATCACGCGCTTTTATCCATGATCAGCTTGTCCGCCATCAACGCGATGAACTCGCCGTTCGTAGGCTTGTCGTTGTTCGTATAGATGTTATAGCCGAGAAACGCGTTTATGTTTTCTATCTTCCCTCTTGACCAGGCCACCTCTATCGCATGGCGTATCGCGCGCTCGACTTTGCTCGCGCTCGTTTCGAACGGTTCGGCGATGCCGGGATAAAGCTTCTTTGTGATCGAGTTGATAAGATCCGGGTTTTTAACGACCATTTTAATCGCCTCGCGCAGGAACTGGTACCCTTTGATATGCGCGGGTATGCCGATCGAAAGAAAGACCGCGGTTATCCGCTCGTCAAGAGTCCTTGACCGAATCGGTGCGGGCATCTTTTTTGTCGTTATCACCCTGTTCCCGAACATGTCCTGCACCCGTTTGTACAGTATGTCCTTATTGAAGGGTTTTACCATGTAATACCGCGCGCCGAGGTCGCAGGCGAGCTTGACCATTTTTTCGTTGCCCACAGCCGATACGACTATTGTCGCCGGCATCGTCTCGAACTCAGAGGTATTGAACCTCTCGAGAAGAGACAGTCCGTCCGCTTCAGGCATAATCATGTCGATTATCAGAGCGTCCGGCGCAAGCTCCTTTATCAGCCCCGGCGCTTCGGCCGGATTCGTACATGTCCCCGCCACCTCGATATCATTTTTAGTACTGAAGAATTTCGACAGCATCTCGCAGAGTTGAACATTGTCGTCGACGATCATTAACTTAATCTTTTTTTCCATCAAGCTTTCTCCTTTCAGAATTAATTAAAACCGTTCAACCCCAATTTGCCGCGGACGGCTATAAAAAAATGACGAAGTATGTCGAACCGTGTCGAAACATACCATCGAAAGAAATATATGTTATTATTTTAGCATGATGAATCAATTTTGCAATGGTGTCGTAAAAATAAAATTTATATTTCTCAGGAAAATCCGTTTTCTTCATTTTATTTTATAAAACAACAAAAACCGGACGCCATATGACTTTATTTTCAAGGCGTCCGGGCGGTCAGGGCATCATCAAAGGGCGTCCGCGCTCCCGTGCCCTTCTTTAAGCAATTCGCTCAGAGAATCGAGATCTTCAAGGTTAATGGACTCGGGGAATGCGGAATTCATTTTCATCAGCCGCTGGAACAAGGCTTCCGCCCTCATCCCTTTTTCGGTCTCCTTTTTGAGCTTCGCGGTAAGTTCTCTTACGCTTGCGCTTAAAGCCGCGTTTTCCTTCAATATGCTTTGGTTTTGTTCTTCGAGCATCTGCAATTCCGCCTTCGAGCCGGCTTTTGACGCGGCAAGCGACGCGATTTTCGCAAGTCCCTTGAAGAAGGTCTTGATGTCGATATCCGAAGAGACGAGGGCTTTTGCGACATTGTCGGGAATGTATTTGTTTTCCTTGCCGGGCGCCGCGGGTTTTCGCGTTTCATACGGGCTGAAGTATTTTATCCCTTCCTTGTCCATATCGCTCATGACCTTTTCGACAAGCGGGCGTCCGGTACGCACGAGGCTCCTGTACTTGTTCTGATAACGCAGCATCAGGGTCTTGTCTCCGCCCGCGAGACGAAGGCTCGCTCCCCTTATCGACTCCCCGTTTGCCACGGATGAAAGAAGAGTCCTAAGCAGGGTATAAATCTCTTCCTTAGTGAAGGGAGTAAAAGTCGAGGGCTTTTGCTCTATTTCACCGGTTTCTTTTACCTTCATATAATAATAGTTCCTGACGCTGTTCGGCTTGCGCCCCGTATTTTTCGCGACGGCTTCAAAGACGCGTTTTAAGGGCGTGCCTATTTTTTGCGCCTTCTTCACCTCATCCCATAGCATCAGTTTTTCTTCGTCTTTCCAGCCCGTCCTTAGCGAAATCTCGAAGCTCGAAAGTCCGTTCGCACTGTCCATTTCCATGTTCCTTACCCCTTATTATAAGATTTTGTGTATATTATTCTCTGATAGAATGCGTTTTATTCCGTAATTTAACAATTTCATTGCAAAAATTTCCCCGGCTTTCCTGAAAAGACGCCGCCGAAAAAAATCAAAAAACAAACGCATCGCTTCGTTTGCATTCGTGCGTTTGGCCCCGATGAGCCGAAAGCCTTTCGGGCGTTTACGGACTGCGGTTTTCGTTTTGTATATAATTATGCGGCGTATTCAAACGTTAGAATTGTGTATCACCGGCGGCGGCGGCGAATATATATAACCATGCAAGGGGAAATAAAATGGACGATTTAAAGCTGCTGTATATAACCTCGAAGATCCGCGCGCTCGTAAGCGTAAACCAGTCGCCCGTCGGGGAGACGGGGGAAAGCGCGATAACCCAGATAGCGTCCGGCACGTCTTTCATGATCTCGGTCATGCCTTTGGAAAACGACGCCGATTTTATATATATTCCGTATTCGAGGAGGATATCGACCGCGGCGGGGGGGGCGGTATCGGGAAACGACGGGCTTGTGGAAATGTGTTTCTGGCCGGGGAACATAATCGAAATAATTTTGAGCCCTCTGACAGTCTTGCGTAACGAATACTCGGAATTTCTTCCTTCGGTCGTTTTCCCTTACGATTTTATCGTAAGCGGGGAGAGGCATACGGCTTATATCTATAACGAAACATATTCGAGCTTCGCCGTGGAAAACACGGAAACAAAAAGGCTCGTTTTTTTCCGCCCGTTTCCGTTTTCAGTGCGTTCCGCGGAGATATCGCTCGATAAATCGGGGGAAGCTCCCGTGCTCATCGCGGCGGGGGAGACGACGGAAGAAATGCCTTTTATATTCGCAGCCGGCGTTTTTCCCGCCTTCCGCACGGCGGTATGCACGACGTGCATATCTCACAGCACGAGCGGAGGCCGTCTCGAGATAATAACGCAAGGCCCGTTTTTGCAGGTTAAAACGGTATACGAGAAAAAGGAAAAAACTTTCGCGGCGGTGTCGTCCGAACCGGGCTGGTTCACATGCGAAGAAAAACAGCCTTCCTCGCCCGAGGAAGCGATAAAAGCGCTTATACAGGCGGTCGACGCAGGCGCCGCAGATACCGCGATGCGATTTCTCACGCCGTCGCTATCCGAAGGGCTTTCGTTTACGGACCTTAAAGAATTTTTCGGGGATTTCGTCAAAGTCGCGGATCCGATAAGTCCCGCGTGCGGGCGCGGGACCGTCGCGTTGAAATACGCGGCGGGCAAGGGGGTATATACGGCGCGCGAATTCTGCGTGGACACAAAATCGATCCGCGGTTCTCTTCTGATCGACAACATACGCGAGCCCTGAATTTTCGTCCGCATAACGGGAACGAAACCTTCGGGTCGAGGCGTAACGTTTAAAACAGAACGAGGAGCTTTGAAATAACGAATCGTCCGTTGAAACGCCGATTGATTCGCGAGGGTGCAAAAATACAATTTCGGAACGACACGGAGGCCGTTCCATACACCGCACGAACCGCGAAAAACAATCCTTGCATTGTTCCGTATGAACCCGTAGGGAACAGCCTTCATGCTGTTCCGCAAAATTGGACGGAACGACACGGAGGCCGTTCCTTGCGGATTCGGAACGACACGGAGGTCGATCCCTGCGGTTTCGGAACGACCGGAGGTCGTTTCTTTTAAATATGCGTACGGTCTATAATATAGCGGCGGGAGTTGGCCGCCATTTATTTTCGGACGCCCTCTTGTGCGAAAAAATCCTTATTTGAACAGCGTTTCCCTGTTTCGCCGTCCCTTTTTCCGCACCCGACTTCGGCACAAGGCTTGCAACGAAGGATCCGCCGGCGCGGATCGCATGTTGACAAAATCCGCCACGCGTTTAATAATTATACGATACTATGAATGGCGCGGGAGCATATCGAATGACTAACCTTGAAATCGCGCGCGGCGCGAAAAAAAGATCCATACAGGAAATAGCCGCGGAAGCCGGAATCGAGCCGGGAGAGCTGATTCCGTACGGGAACTTTAAGGCGAAAGTTTCGCTTGATATAATAAAACGGCTTTCCGGCAGGCCGGACGGAAAGCTGATACTCGTATCGGCTCTTAACCCGACGCCTTCGGGCGAAGGAAAGACGACGGTATCGGTCGGGCTTTCGGACGCGATTAGAAGGCTCGGCAAAAAGGTTTTCCTCGCGCTTCGCGAGCCTTCCCTCGGGCCGGTATTCGGCATCAAGGGCGGCGCCGCGGGGGGAGGGTACGCTCAGGTCGTCCCCATGGAGGACATAAACCTTCATTTTACGGGAGACCTGCACGCGGTTACGGCGGCCAACAACCTGTTATGCGCGTTAGTCGACAACCACATATTCCACGGAAACGAACTAAACATAGACCCGCGCAGCATAAGCGTCAGGCGGTGCATGGACGTCAACGACAGGCAGCTTCGAGCGATAACCTGCGGATTGGGCGGAAGGGAGAACGGGACTCCCCGCGAGGACGGGTTCGACATCACCGCCGCGTCCGAGATTATGGCGGTGCTTTGTCTTGCCGGGGATCTGCACGATTTAAAGGAAAGGCTCGCAAGGATAAAAGTCGGCTACACATACGCAAACAAGCCCGTTCTTGCCGGCGATCTTAAGGCGCAGGGAGCGCTCGCCGTGCTGTTGAAAGACGCTATCGAGCCGAATCTCGTGCAGACTTTGGAGGGCACGCCGGTATTCATCCACGGCGGTCCGTTCGCGAACATCGCGCACGGTTGCAACAGCCTTATCGCGACAAAAACGGCGCTCAAGCTGTCGGAGTATACCGTCACGGAAGCAGGGTTCGGAGCGGATTTGGGCGCGGAGAAGTTCCTCGACATAAAATGCCGCCAGTCGGGGCTTTGGCCGGACGCGGCCGTCCTCGTCGCGACGCTGCGCGCCCTTAAATACCACGGCGGGCTCAAAAAAGGCGAGTGGGACAGGCCGGACAAGGACGCGGTTAAAAGAGGGATGGCCAACCTCTCGAAGCATATTGAAAATCTGACCGGCGTTTTCGGGATAAACGTCGTCGTCGCGATCAACCGTTTCGAGCGGGATACGGACGAGGAGATCGAATATCTGCGAAAGCTGTGCGGCGAATTGGGGGTAAAAGCCGTTCCGGCAGAAGTCTGGGCAAAGGGCGGCGCTGGAGGAGAGGAGCTCGCATACGCGGTTATCGAAGCGGCTAAGAACAAAACGGCGCCAAGATTCCCGTATTCCCTTGAAGACAGCATACAGGAAAAAATCGACGCGGTCGCGAAAAAGATATACGGCGCGTCGGAGGTGCATTACAGCGCCGACGTGCTGCGCAACATAGAGCATCTTAACGACAACGGGTACAACGGGCTGCCGATATGCGTAGCGAAGACCCAGTTTTCGCTGTCCGACGACCCTGAGAAATTCGGGCGCCCGGAGAAATTCATAATGACGGTGCGCCAGCTTAAGCTTTCCGGCGGCGCGGGGTTCGTAGTCGTGATGGCGGGGAAAATAATGACCATGCCCGGCCTTCCGAAATTCCCCGCGGCCGAAAACATAACCATAGACGACGAAGGGCGAATCGAGGGGCTATTCTGACGCCTTTATATCGTCATTATCCAGCCGAACTCGTCGTTTTGCGTTCCGTATTGTATGCCCGTGAGCTTATCGTAAAGCTTTGAAGTAAGCGGGCCCATCTTGCCGTCCGAGACGACTATCCTTTTGTCTTTCCAAAACATTGCGCCGATCGGGCTTACGACCGCCGCCGTGCCGGTGCCGAATACTTCCTCGAGGCCTCCCGTCTCGTTTTCGCGGAAAACGTCGTCGATAGCTATCTTTTCCTCGCGCACGTTCACGCCGAAAGTTTCTCTCGCGAGCTTTATCACGGAATCCCTCGTAATGCCCGGAAGTATGCTGCCGCTTAAGGGCGCGGTGACCAGTTCGCCGCGTATTTTAAAGAATATGTTCATCGAACCGACTTCCTCGACGTATTTGCGCTCGACTCCGTCGAGCCAGAGCACCTGATCGTACCCCTTCTTATGCGCGAGTTCGCCCGCAAGAAGGCTCGCGGCGTAGTTGCCGCCCGTCTTTGCCGCTCCGATGCCCCCGACGACCGCGCGCACGTATTCGTCCTCGACATAGATATCGACCGGCTTCAATCCGGAAGCGTAGTACGCGCCGACCGGGGAAAGTATTATATAAAAAAGAAAACTATCGCCCGATTTGACCCCGATATACGGATCCGTCGCGATTATGGTCGGACGTATGTAAAGCGAAGTCCCCTCCGACTTCGGGACCCAGTCCTTATCAATCCTGATAAGTTCGACGAGGGATTCGAGCGCAAATTTTTCGTCGAATTCCGGAATGCTCAAGCGCCGCGACGATACGTTCAGGCGGCGGAAGTTGTCCCAGGGACGGAAAAGGTTCACGCCGCGCGGGGTATAATACGCTTTTAAGCCGTCGAACACCGTCTGGCTGTAATGAAGCACGCTGCAAGCCGGAGAAAGCGAAAAATTTTCGAAAGGCTTGATAACGGCGTTGTGCCACCCCTTGCCGGTTTCGTATTCCATCTGGAACATATGGTCGGTGAATATGCGCCCGAATACAAGCTCGTTATCCTTCGGCTTTGCCTTTAGCTCCTTAGCCCTTACGATTTTAAGATCCATCTTAAAGCTCCTTATATTTATGATGATAGCGGTTTTTATACATGCAATAACAATACAAAGTTAAAACTTTCTTAACATTGTATACCCGCCCAACGCGTAAAGTCAACGCATAAAGGGATTAAATTGCGTTTGAATACCGCGTATTTGCAAATCATATCATTACTGATATAATATCGTTGCGGTTTTAACAGGGCTCCAAAAGCTTGGGCGGGATTTTTGAAAACATTGCCCCGAATGATGATGGAAGCGGGCGGGCCCGAAAGGACGAGGTTATGAATATTTTGGAATCGATCGTTTTGGGAATCGTACAGGGGCTGACCGAATTCCTTCCCGTTTCAAGCAGCGGCCATCTTGTCCTGCTCCAAAAAGTATTCGGGCTTTCCGCATTGGAAAGCGCCGCGGACCCGTGGATTTTGTTCTTTGACACCATGCTTCATTTGGGGACCCTTATCGCCGTGGTCATAGTGGTATGGAAAGACATAATCGGCCTTTTCACAAAACCGATGAACCTGTTATATCTTATCATAGCGACTTTGCCCGCGGCCGCCGCCTATCTTCTGTTCCCCGATTTCTTCGAAAACGCGTTCGGAGGCGCGTATTTGGGATACGCGTTTTTATTGACCGCCGTTCTTCTGACGCTTTCGGAAATAATCGCGAACACGGTCACGAGAAAGAGGGAGCTCAAATCCGGCGGAGCGCTGACGATGGGGCTCCTGCAGGTCGCCGGACTGCTTCCGGGGGTATCGCGTTCGGGAGCGACGATCTCCGGAGGGCTCGCCTGGGGTTCCGACAGGGAAAAAGCGGCGCGCTTCTCGTTTCTGATGTCTATACCAGCGATAATCGGAGCGAATTTTATGCAGGGCTTGGATCTGCTGAATGAAAAGATAGATATTCAATGGGCGCCGGTCATTGCCGGAACGGTCTGCGCCGCCGTCGCGGGCTACGCGGCGGTAAAATTCATGATCTCGCTGATCCAGAAAAAGAAGCTTTACGGCTTCGCCGTCTATACCGCCGCGCTCGGATTCCTCATACTGTTAGACAAATACCTGTTCCACATAATTAACTGGAAGTGATATAAAATAATTCCGCGGGAGTGCCATACGTATGCTGAACATATCATTTGAAGGATACAGAAACGACATGATCGAAGCCCTGAAAGGCTTTATCAGGATAGAAAGCGTCAAGTCGGAGCCGGGCCCGAATATGCCGTACGGGAAAGGCATATTCGACGCTCTTATGTACGTACAGAGCGTGGCGGAAAAAATCGATCTTGAATGCGTGAACCTCTACGGCCAGATGGGATACGTCGATTACGGTTACGGCGAAAAGATGTTGGGGATACTCACGCATGTCGACGTCGTTCCCGCCGGAGGCGGGTGGACGGTGGATCCTTTCGGGGGGATCGAAAAGGACGGCCGCGTTTACGGCCGCGGCGCCGTCGACGACAAGGGGCCGGCGATAGCGGCGCTGTACGCGATAAAGGCGCTCAAAGACAACTGCATACAGCTTAATAAAAAAGTGCGCCTCCTTTTCGGCACCGACGAGGAATCGACATGGGGGGACATGGAATTCTATAAGGCGCACGCGAGGCACCCGGACATCGCTTTTTCCCCGGACGGCGAGTACCCCGTAATAAACACCGAGAAGGGGGCGATCCAGCTCGAGCTTTCCGCAAGTTTTGAGCCCGCGAAGAACGGCGGTATGGCGATCGTCGGCTTCGAGTCGGGCAGCAGGGCGAACATAGTGCCCAACAAGGCGGAATGCGTCCTCAAAGCGGACTTCGAAGACATAAGAAAAAGAGTCGAAGGCTACGAATGCCCCATCGGAGGCGTTTTCACATGCGAGGCGCTTTCAACGGGCAACGTGCGCGTAAGCGTCGCGGGAAAAAGCGCGCACGGCTCTCTGCCCGAAAACGGGATAAACGCGGCTTGCTCGCTTATCGGGTTCCTCGATACGCTTCCTCTTGCGGACGGCGGCGCGGAGGACGCCGTAAGGCTCCTCGCGAAAAAAATCGGGTTCAAATATTACGGGCAGGGACTCGGGCTTGAAGCAAGCGATTTTTCGGGGCGGCTGACCGTCAACTTAGGGGCGCTGTCGGTCGGCAAGGGCAGGTTCGCGGCGAAGATAGACATCCGTTATCCGGTCACTTTCCCGAAAGAATCGGTGGACGAAAAAGTTAAAGAGAATTTCGCGGGATTCGGGATAGAGTATACGCTGTCGCTTCCGACGCATCACGTTCCGGAAGAAAGCCCCCTCGTTTCGGCGCTCAAACAGGTATATGAGGAAGCGACGGGAGAGAAGGCGTACTGCATAGCGCTTGGGGGAGCGACTTACGCGCGCGCCTTCCCGAACGCGGTAACGTTCGGCCCGCTGTTTCCGGGACAACCCAAAGTCGAGCACGGTCCCGACGAGTATATCGAAATAGACTCGCTTATGAAGAATGCGCGGTTGATAGCGAACGCAATCGCGAAGCTCTGCGAGGAGCCATGAAGGTCTGGGGAAAAATAAGGCTCGGCGGCAGGATATTAAGAGACGCGGTCGCCGAGGCCGGGGATTTCGGCGCGGCCGTTAGAGCGGTGTGCGAGAAATTCGACCTTTCGAAGCCGGTAATGCTCGAAAAACATAAAAATGAAATGGAATCGTTCAACCTGACCGTTTTCCTGCCCGAGGATTTTATCGAGCCGGTGTCTTTCGACTCTCTTGAAATAGAAAATATTGTATCCGACAAACAGAAGCATGTATAAATAACTCTTTCGATAGTGCGGATAATATTATCGAAAGGAGTTGATCTGTTTGAACATATTGGCGTGGATATTAGTCATCATCGGCGCTATTAACTGGGGACTGATCGGGTTTTTCCAGTTCGACCTTGTCGCGGCGATATTCGGCGGACAGGGCGCGGTCGTTTCAAGGATAATCTATGCGTTAGTCGGTCTCGCCGGATTATGGTGCCTGATGCTGTTCCCGAGGATCAGGGGCAAAGACCACGGTAAAGAGAGATAAACGTCCGGGCGCTAAATAAAAGGCCTTATTCTTAAAGGCGCTTTAGCGCCCGGATTTATATATCCCTAAAGATCTTGCGTCGACAGCGCGTCGCAAAGCGCGAGGCCTAATTTGGCGGCTTCAGCTTTTTCCTTTTCGTCGGGCTTTAACTTGGAGCTGCAGGAACCTATCACGTCGGCGCCGAGGCCGCGCAGCCTGTCGCTTATAAATCTTATCGACTCGCCGCTCCATCCGAAAGAGCCGAAAACGGCCGCGGGCTTGCCTTTAAGCCTGAATGCGCAAAGGGAGGTAAGGACGTCCCATACCGGTTTGAGCGCGTCGCGGTTCAGAGTCGGGGAACCAATCGCGAACGCGTCGGAAGCGTGTATCTTTTCCGCGCAGGCTTCGTGCGCACAAGCGGAAATATCTTCGATTTCGCAGCGCAGGCCTTCTTTCACTACGGCGCTATGGATGCTTTCCGCGAGCGTTTTCGTATATCCGTAGCATGAAACGTAACCGACGTATATCTTCTTCGGATCGTTGACGTTCAGTATGTCTTTAGACCAAGCTTCGTATCTGTCTACCGCCTCGCGCGGCCCCTCGCGAAGGACCGGGCCGTGGGACGGGCAGATAACGTCGATATGCAGCGATCGCACCTTCTTGACCGCGTCGAGGACATACTTTTTAAACGGGCTCATTATAACGTCGAAATAATATTTCTGGGATTCGCGCATATCGCCGGACAAGGGGGTCAGATCGTCGAATATGTTTTCGGCGGAAAAATGGAACCCGAACACGTCCCCGGAAAACAGTATCGCGTCTTCGCTTAAGTATGTGAAAATCGAGTCGGGCCAATGAAGGAAAGGCGCCGATATGAACTTGAGCGTTTTGCCGCCCAAATCAAGCGAATCGCCGTCCCCGACGATTTTGCATTCGAAATCCCTGTTGAGGATGTTCTGAAGGAATACGCTCGCCGGCTTGGAGCATACAACGACCGCTTTAGGGGACAGCTCGAGCATCCTGTACAAAGCCCCCGAATGGTCGGGTTCGGTATGGTTGCAGATTATGTAGTCTATCGACCTTAAATCGCAGACCTTTGACAGCCGCTCTTCATGCTCGCCGAAAAAACCTTCTTTGACGCTGTCGATCACGGCGGTTTTTTCCGCGCCCCTGACGAGATAGCTGTTATAGGATGTGCCCCATTCGGTGCGCATTATAACGTCGAATACTCTTAAGCCGGGGTTCAACGCCCCGGCCCAGTATACGCCTTCGGCAATTTTTACGGGATCTTTCATGCGTTCAGATTTCCTCGAACATGTCCTTCGACGCGCCGCACACGGGACAGACCCACTCGTCCGGGATATCTGCAAACGCGGTGCCCGGAGCGACGCCGTTATCCGGGTCGCCGGCTGACGGGTCGTAAACATATCCGCATATCGTGCATTCGTACTTTTTCATTGACAAACCTCACGCTATTTATTCTCAAAAAACTTATTGAGCTTGTCCACGAGCCCGTCGGCGTCGATTCCGTGCACTTCGCTCGCTTCCTCGATCGTCTCCCCCGCCGCGGACGGGCACCCGATGCAATGCATCCCCGCTTCGAGGAATACCGCCGCCGAATCGATATCCATGTTTAAAACCTGCGATATCGTCATGTCTTTCGTAATACGCGCCATTCTTTCACCTCGCTGAATTTGCCGCTCATGTGTTTTTTATTATCCTTTCGCCGCACCTGGAGCATTTGATAGCGACTTTGCCCTTTCCTTTCGGGACCCTTAATTTCTGGCCGCATTTGGGACAAACAAAGATCCTGTAAAACCTGAGCTGCTGCCTTCTGGCTTTTTTATTATGGTACCACATCTTAATCCGGTTAACCAGATTAATAAAATAAAAATTCTCTCTCTGCCTGCGCGCGATATCCCTCGAAAACATCCGGAATACCGCGAACGCAAGTACGGCGAGAGATATGCCGAACGTGATATAGCCGCCCGGGATGATATTAATAACGAACGCCAGTACGGTCAGCGCAAGCGAAAGCTGATCCGGGCCGTTCCTGCCTAAAAAAATCTGCCTGAACATCGCACACCACCGCGCACGTATTGAACGAAGGGGCATAAAACTAAGCCCCGCCGTCGCCATAATTATTATAATATAAACGGACCGGGTTAAAAACTTAGGAACGGCATATTAACAAATAGTTAACAAAATCCCGCGCTGATTGAAGGCCTGATGAACCGGCGCCCGAAAAAAGCGCGCCGCAAATACCGTTTGCCGCGAATTTACGCCGTTTGCGCCGATCCATGACGAACATCTTAATATCCGGTATTTTTCGGTTTGATGAAAAGCGCGCGAAACTTTCGGTTTTTATTCCCGCTTGAGGCCGACGATCTCGAACAGCAGCCTTCCGATGCCGTCGTTTCCGTGCAAGCCCGAAAACCTTGCGGATTCCCATCCGGCCGCCGTGAGCGGCACGTTCGTACCGGTATGCGAAAATGCCGTCCACCCGATCCCCGCCCTGTCGGACACGATACCGCAAGCCGCTATGGCGGGAGGATCATACGAGCTGTAAAGATTCCTGTCGGTTTTCTTTTTATCTGCGAAATCAAGCGCGGTCTTTATCTTTTTCTTTTCTGATGCGCTTAAGCTTTTCAATCCGAGGTTGTCGGATATATATTTATAAAAGGCCGCCCTGTCGCCGTTATATGCGAATTTTAGCCTGCCCTGGACGGAAACCCTCACGCCGTCAAGGACGGAAAGATCCGGATCGCTTTTCAGGCCCAATCCTCCTGTTTCGTGATCCGCGGTAACAAGTATGAGCGTTTCCTCCGGATGCTGCGCGTAGAAATCGTAAGCGGTTTTGACCGCGTCGTCAAAGGCCAAGGTTTCGTATGCGGCGGACGCGGCGTCGTTATAATGGCACGCGTGGTCTATCCTTGCGCCTTCGACCATGAGCACGAAACCGTCCGGGTCGCTTTCAAGAGAGGATATCGCTTTTTGCGTTATCTGCGAAAGCGTGGGCGAGTCCATGCCTTCGTTTATCCTGTCCAGCTCGAAGGGGAGGCTTATGTTCGAAAAGGCCGCGAAAACCTTGCTTCCGGGGGCGGGGCCGTATTCTTTGAACTCGCGCCATCCTTCCGCTCCGCAGAAAGTCTTATATCCCTCCCCCGCGAATTCGCCGAAAAGATCGCGGCTATCCGTGCGCGCCGAATAAAGAGGGTCTCCCCACGTATCGTCGCCGCCCGAATACGAAGCGGGGAGAAAATGACATGCGCCGCCGCCGGCTATAAAATCTATTCCGGACTTAAGATATGCTTCAGCGATGTCGTTTTCAAGCGCCCTGCTGTCGCAGTGGACGCAAAACGCTGCGGGAGTCGCGTCGGTGACCGAAGTGGTCGTTATGACCCCGGTCGACATTCCCTGCTCTTTTGCTTTTTCCATTATAGTTTCAAGCTTTTCGCCGTCCGGGCTTACCGCTAACATGCCGTTGTTCGTTTTGCAGCCCGTCGAAAGCGCCGTTCCCGAAGCCGCGGAATCCGTGACATTGCTGTTCGCCGAAGCCGTCGAAACCTCTCCCTTTACGGGGAGGGTATCCATCGCAAGCTCCGCGCTTTTATCCCCCGTTTTGAGCTTTAGATATTCCCGCGCGAGCCCGCGCTGGCCTTTGCCCATCCCGTCGCCAATCATTACGAATATGTACCGCGGCGTCTTTTCTGACTCCGTTTGCGCCGGCGGCGTTTGGGTCTCAACGGCTAAAGAAATGCCCCGGTCGGCGCTTGGCTGAAAAGATGACGGCGCAGACGCGGCGGCGGACGCCGGCGCACGCCCTTCGATATTCGAAAGCAGCAATACGGCGCCTGCGAGGAGCGCCAATATCAAAGCCAACGCCAATATGTTCTTTTTCATTGACAATCCTTTCCGCGCGGCGCGCCGGATGGCGGGCGACAGGCGCGCGCGGCAAACGAAACGTGCCCCGCGGCTTTTCCGACTTTCACGGTATCCTTAGCAACATCTTAGTATCCCGCGGCGATATTTGCAAGCGCTTCGCATTTGCGCCGTTTTTCATATCCGCGGTTTTGCGTGGCGCATGATAGGGCGACAGAAACCGTAAACGCCGCGATGTTGACTTGCGCCGTTTCGTTAATGTATAATTCAATGAACCAAAATTTCAAGGAGCGGCAGAATTGAAAGAGCTCGACAGCGCGCAGCTGCGCCGGATGTATCTCGACTTTTTTAAATCGAAAGGCCACGCGGCAATACCTTCCGCGTCTCTGATACCTGAAAACGACCCGACGGTCCTTTTTACCACCGCGGGCATGCACCCTCTCGTCCCATACCTTTTGGGAGCGAAGCACCCGGACGGAAAAAGGCTTACGAACGTGCAGAAGTGCGTACGGACCGGAGACATCGACGAGGTCGGCGACGCTTCGCACTGCACATTTTTCGAAATGCTCGGAAACTGGTCGCTCGGCGATTACTTTAAAAAAGAGGCGATAGAATTCAGCTTCGAATTCCTGACGTCTCAAAAGTGGCTTGGGATCGAAAAGGAAAGGCTTTATTTCACCTGCTTCGCGGGCGACGACGACGCGCCGCGGGACGACGAATCGGCGCAAATCTGGATGAGCCTCGGGGTCGATGAGAGCCATATATTCTTCCTCGGGAAGAAGCATAACTGGTGGGGCCCCGCGGGGATGACGGGACCGTGCGGCCCGGACACGGAGATGTTCATAGACACCGGGATTCCGGCGTGCTCGCCCGGATGCAGCCCCGCGTGTTCGTGCGGGAAATACTTGGAAATTTGGAACGACGTCTTCATGCAGTACAACAAGACGGCCGACGGGAAATTCGAGCCTTTGTCGCAGAAGAACGTGGACACCGGGATGGGGCTCGACCGTACGATCACGATACTACAGGGGAAGCCTTCCGTGTACGAAACCGACCTTTTAAGCGGGGTTATCGACAAGATCGCGCGGCTTTCCGGAAAAGGCTACCGCGACGACGCGGAGACGACGAAGGCGTTCCGCATCATCGCAGACCACGTGCGCTGCGCTACTTTCATTTTGGGAGACGAAAAAGGCGTCACCCCGTCCAACGTCGACCAGGGATACGTGCTGCGCCGCCTGATAAGGAGAGCGGTCAGGTACTCGCTCCGCCTTGGGATGCCGGAGCTTTCGCTGCAGCATGTTTCAAAGACGGTGATAAACAAGTATAAGGAAGTCTACCCCGAGCTGGGGCGAAACGAACAGCGCATAATAACGGAGCTCAACCTCGAGGAGGAGAGGTTCCAGCGCACGATAAAGCAGGGGCTGCGCGAATTCGAAAAACTCGAGGCGCGCCTGTCGGAGAAGATCATATCCGGGCAGGACGCGTTCCATCTTTACGATACGTTCGGGTTCCCTCTCGAGTTCACTCTCGAGCTCGCTCACGAGCGCGGCCTCGAAGTCGATACGAAAGGTTTCGAGGAAGCGTTTAAGAAACACCAGCAGATTTCCGGCGCGGGCGCGGAGCAAAGGTTCAAGGGCGGCCTCGCGGACACAGGGGAAGCGACCGCGAAACTGCATACCGCGACGCATCTGCTTCATTCCGCGCTCCGCAGGGTTTTGGGAGACGAAGTCGCGCAGAGAGGAAGCAACATAACGCAGGAGCGCCTGCGCTTCGATTTCTCTTTCCACCGCCCGATGAGCGAAGACGAGATCCGCGAGGTCGAGAGGCTCGTTAACGAGGCTATCGACGCGCGCGCGGAGGTAGTCTGCGAGGAAATGAGCGTTGAGGAAGCGAAAAACGGCGGAGCCATCGGGCTGTTCGAATCGAAATACGGCAATATCGTCAAAGTCTATACCATGGGCGCGTTCTCAAAGGAGATATGCGGCGGACCGCACGCGAAAAACACCGGCGATCTCGGGCGTTTCAAGATACAGAAGGAGCAGTCGTCCTCGGCCGGAGTCCGCAGGATAAAAGCCGTTCTTCTCTGATCAGCGCATGATTAATATATCTGCGGTTTTCGCAGCCCGCTGACGCCCTTAGGTAGTTATACGTATGTTGTACTCGTACATATCGGCGCGGTATACCGCTCTCTCGTAATAAAGCGCGAGACCGGAGGCCGAATAATACAGGCTGTCTATCTTCAATACGGGAGTGTTCCTCGTTATATCGAGGTATTGCTGCTGCCTCGGGCTGGGATGCAGCGCTAATACGGAGCAATCGGCGCTTCCTATCTCATGGCCGTATGTGTTTATCAGGTTATACAGCGACGCGTTCAGATCCTTTGCTTTGAGCCCCGGGCAGATGTTCGACGGTATGAAAACCTCCTCGAGCGCAACCGGAATATCGTCCGCGAGCCGTAACCGCAAAGCGCGGTAAATCCTCGCGTCCCCGGACAACAGCTTTTCGGAAAGCTCCTTTTCCGGCTCCATTTCGGAGAACTCAAGAACCTTAGTGTCCGGCCGGAAACCCATCCGCGCGACCGTTTCGGAAAAACTCGCGATGTTGCGCTGGCGCATCTTGCGCGCGGAGACGAAAGTGCCGCGCCCATGTTCCCGGTAGAGCAGGCCCGCGTCGACGAGCCCCGAAACGGCGGCTCTTACGGTCATCCTCGAAAGCCCAAGCGACGCGGCGAGTTCCCTCTCGGAAGGCAGCGCGCGCCCCGGGACAAGCGTCCCGTTTTCTATGTCCCGCGCTATCTTTTTCTTCAGTTTCATATACGCCGGTTCGCTTTTTGAACCCGGTTTTTCTTCACGGTCCCTCGGCATAATAAAATTCTAAAACATACGCAAAATAACCGCAAGAATAAAAGGAGCGTAAAGCATTATGAAAAAGATACTGCGGGTATTTTTATCAGCCTGCGTTATCTGCGCGCTGATTACCGGCGTCGGGTTCGCGCAGGGCTGGACGTATACGGTAAAGCCGGGCGACACCCTTTCGAAAATCGCGAACACATACGGCGTGACGGTAAGCGAAATAATGGCGGCGAACCCGGCCATCAAAAACGCGGCTCTCATATATTCCGGCCAGAAGATAACGATACCGTCTTCTAAATTCAGCGTCTATACCGTCCAAAAGGGAGACACGATGTCGGGAATCGCCGGCCGGTACGAGATATCTCTCGCGGAGCTGCTGAAAGCGAACCCGTCTGTCAAGGATCCGTCGACGATCTACGCCGGCCAGAAGATACTGATACCCGACACGAAATCCCTCGCGAGCTACGAACAGCAGGTATTCGCGCTTGTGAAAAAGGAACGCGCAAAAAGGGGTTTAACGCCTCTGATATGGAGCGACACGTTAGGCTACGTCGCGAGGCTTAAGAGCCAGGACATGGTGAACAACCGTTATTTTTCGCACCAGTCCCCGAAATACGGCTCTCCGTTTACGATGATGGAGCATTTCGGGCTGAGTTTCAGCGCGGCGGGCGAGAATATAGCCTATGGACAGAGCACAGCGCCGGAGGTAATGAACACGTGGATGAATTCCGCCGGACACAGGGCGAACATACTGTCGGCCTCGTATACCCACATTGGCGTGGGAGTGGCGAAAGCGGCGAACGGGACCCTTTACTGGACGCAGGAATTTATCAAACCGTACTGAGCCGCAGAAAATGAAAAACGAGCGTGAAGGCGGGTATCGTCACGAGCGAAAGCAAAGTCGTCCAGAAATAGCTCCTCGTCGCGAACTGTGATCCCGCGCCGTAAAGGTCGGCAAGGATCGCGGTCGTCGTCATCACCGGAAGCCCGGTCTGGACCGTGAATACGCTTCGCATGAGGTCCATATCGAGCGCCGCGAATTTACCGTTAAAAAGCGTCATCGCTGCCGAACACGCCAAAAAACAGACCGCGGGCGCGATAAGGAAACGGCCTATTATGACGGGCGTTAAATCGCGCTCGTACGCCACGCCCTCTTTTCCGGACCAGAATATCATGCTTCCCATGAATATGAGCGACATCGGGGTCGTAAGCGCGCTCAGATGCTTCGCGGTCTGTAAAACGAATCCGGGAAGTTTAATATCCAAGAAGACGAGCGCGAACATTATAAGGATCGTTATTATCGGAGGGATGAGGAGCTTTTTCAGCACTTCCCCCGCCGTAATTTTCGTTTTTTTGCCCGCAAGGCGGTCGGCGTCTTTCCTTATCCCGTAATACCCGAGCGTCCAGAAATAAGTGGTGTTCGCGAAATAATAAAACACGGCGAACGGCATCCCCGCGTCCCCGAAAAGCGCGTAGGCTACCGGAAATCCGATGAACACCGAATTTGAGAACGAAAAAAGCGCGTTGAAAACGCCGCGCCTTTCTTTCGGCACCCCGAATACAACGGCGGCGAGCTTTCCGATAAAAAAAGCGGCCGGGACGGCAATAAAAACGATAAGCAGAGGCAGCCACGATGAAAAAATCATCGTCCTCGAAATATCCGTGGAAAAAAAATAAACTATCATCGCGGGGACCGCGATGTTTATTATTATCCGGGGGACCGCCTTGGCGCCATCCGGCGTGATCCATTTCCTCCACGCGATGAAAAGCCCCGCGCCTATCATCAGGAATATGGAGACTATGGTCTCGACCGCCTGCAATATCATTTAGCGTTTTCTCCGCCGCAGAACGCGTTGTAAACGGCTCTTATCGCGGTCTCGAAGTCCTTTTCGTCGACGCCCGTTATTATGTTCATCTCGCTCGAACCCTGGTCTATCATGCGGATGTTGACGCCGCTTTCCGCAAGAGCCCCGAACAGCTTCGCCGCGACGCCGATCCTTTTTCTCATCCCGCGCCCGACCGTGGCTATCAGCGCAAGGCCGGTGAATATCTCGAGCGAATCCGGCTGGCAGAACGCGTATATGTCGTCGATCAATTGGGACTGCTTGCCCTCGATCTCCACGTTGGAAAGAACGACTCCTAACGTGTCGATCCCCGAGGGCATGTGCTCGAACCTTATGTTGTTCTTTTCGAGCGCGGACATGACGCGGCGCCCGAAACCCAATTCCGCGTTCATGTTCGATTTTTCTATCGCGATCACGATAAACCCTTTTTTGCCCGCTATTCCGGTTATCGTACCGTCGCCGTCGTCGTCGCCAAAATGCGGGACTATCATCGTCCCCGGGCTTTCCGGGTCGTTCGTGTTCCTTATGTTGATAGGTATCTTGGCCTGGAAAACGGGGAATATCGCGTCCTCGTGCATGACGTTCGCGCCCATGTACGAAAGCTCGCGAAGCTCCTTGTATGTAATCTTTTTTATTATCTTAGGGTTCTTTACTATCTTGGGGTCGGCCATAAGGAAGCCGGGCACGTCCGTCCAGTTCTCGTAGACCTCGGCGCGCGCCGCCCGCGCGGCGATCGCCCCCGAGATATCGGAGCCTCCCCTCGAGAAAGTTTTTATCGTGCCGTCCGGCTTGCTGCCGTAAAAGCCGGGGATAACGGCGCGTTCGGCGGTCTTTAGCCTTTCGCGCATGATGACGCGCGTTTTGTCCGGCTCGTAAGCTCCCGCCGCGTCGAAGAAAACCACGTCCGCCGCGTCTATGAACTCGTACCCGAGATATTCGGCTATAAGAAGCCCGTTTAAATATTCCCCGCGGCTTACGGTATAATCCTCGCA
>Ga0078972_1003978_pt1 | contig 42363 bp, 29 predicted proteins | sample YelNatPaOPGAMG01_FD_67568 | JGI IMG/M metagenome (GOLD analysis project Ga0078972, IMG submission 67568) | Hot spring thermophilic microbial communities from Obsidian Pool, Yellowstone National Park, USA - OP-RAMG-01 (SPADES assembly) (version 2) | ecosystem: Environmental > Aquatic > Thermal...
AAAACCAGAAGATGAGAAAATTACAATCTTTGCCGAGACCAATTTCCGGAATGAAAGAAAGAGGTTCGGGATTAAAAGAAAAGATAGACGGTATCATATGTATATTGTAGGAAAGACAGGGGTTGGCAAATCCACCCTGATTTCCAACATGGTTTCTTCAGACCTAAGGGATAACGAGGGTCTTGCGCTTTTGGACCCGCACGGAGATTTAATAAAGAAAGTTCTTCAGAATCTGCCAGAGGCACGACATAAAGACCTGATATATTTCAATCCGATGAACAGCGAAAAAACTCTTGCTTTCAATCCCCTGGAGATAAATAACCCTTATGAATCCAATCTTGTGGTGTCTTCCCTAATCAGCGCCTTCAAGAAAATCTGGATTGATTCCTGGGGCCCAAGAATGGAGTATATCTTAAGAAATGCTCTGCTTACTTTAGCGGAGTTTCCTAACTCCACCTTGTTTCATCTACAGAGGCTTTTGGCTGAAAAAGAATTTCGGAAGGCTATCGTTGAGAAATTACAAGACAATCTGTTAAGAAACTTTTGGCTTAATGAGTTTGAGAAACACTCTGGTCCTTTCAGACAAGAAGCCATCTCACCTATTCAGAACAAGATTGGACAGTTTTTATCTAATCCGATTTTAAGAAAGGTCATCAGCCAGCCCAAAAGCAGTTTTGACTTAAGAAAGATAATGGATGAAGGGAAGGTTTTTCTGGTGAACCTGGCGAAAGGTATGATTGGAGAGGACTCAGCGTCTCTTTTAGGTGCGATGCTGATAGCCAAAATAGGACTTACTGCTTTAAGCAGACAAAATGTAGAGGAAGAGGAAAGGAGGGATTTCTATCTTTATGTGGATGAGTTCCAGAGTTTTGCCACCTGTAGTTTTATTGATATTCTGTCTGAAGCCAGAAAGTATCATCTTAACCTCATCCTTGCCAACCAGTATCTAGGACAGATAGACGAAAAGGTAATGAAAGCAATTTTAGGCAATGTAGGGACGCTTATCTCCTTTAGGGTAGGGGTGGAAGACGCAAAAATCCTGAAGGATGAATTCTATCCCGTATTTAATGTAGAAGACCTTGTTAATCTTCCGTCCTACAGCATCTACCTGAAACTGATGGTAGATGGAAAGACTTCAACGCCGTTCAGCGCGGATACTTTACCACCAGACGGACACCAATCAGAATAATTTGGAGATTAGTTTCCCCTATTGCTTTCACTGAAACTCTTTGCTATATTTTGTATTATGAATACCAATAAAGGATTTGCACCAATCATAACCATTATCATAGCCGTTATCATTATTGCAGGTGGAATTGGCGGTTATTTATATTTAAAAAACAAAAACAAACCAATAGCTTGTACTCAAGAAACCAAACAATGCCCTGATGGCAGTTATGTTTCACGAATTCCCCCAAAATGCGAATTTGCAGAATGTCCAAGTGTTTCAACAACAATATCAACATCATCAACATCGACTATAGATATAAACGATTGGAAAACTTATAAAAACGAAAAATTAGGGTTTGAATTTAAATATCCTGAAAAACTTTCTTTTATAGAAAAACCTCTTTTGAGAACAGCAACTTCGACTTTTCTTGTGGATAAAGATAATCCTAATTACCAAACACTTCAGTTACTTCTTGAAGAGCATCATAAGGGAAAAATTAACGGTTGGATAGAATGGGAAATTATTTTAAATTCTAACCAAGATTTAAATGAAGCAGTCGACAGTGAAATAGATATGGTTTCTGCCAACGCTGAAATGGGTACTGACCCCAACTTTTCTCCAGAGAATATTATTAAGAATCCTGAAACTATAAGTGGTGCGTTGGGAGAAAGGATTATATTTAATACATATGTAACTGAAATAGTAGTTTTTAAAAAAGGTCTAAATTTATATACAGTGGCACATTATCACGCAGGAGAATATTTTGACGATATTCTTTCCACATTCAAATTTATCAAATAGTCAATAACAGGTTTTAATATCGTCTATCCACCACTCCTTATTTCTTTTAACTGATGGTTGACAGCAGAATGCAAAACTCTTTTAGTTTTTAGTGCGAATACTTTGCCACCCATATATAAACATCTCTTGAAGAATAAAATATCTTGAGAATCTACTTTTTAAAAAGGAAACTTTTTATATTTTTCTCTTGGACGGAATACATTTTTGTTTAATCCTTTAGTTAGTGGGTTAACTTCTCCAACTCCTCCTGATGATGTTATATACAGTCCTCTTTGTGCAAAATCTTCTTCATTAAATTGTGGAAAATCAGGATTTTCTAAATAAGTTTGAACTAAATTATCAAATCCATGAACTGTATCATAATTATAAACTTCAACAAATACAGATTCTAAATGATAATTAAATAACCAACCTTCAATCTCCTGAGGGAGTTTAAGTTTTGTGATATCCCAGGAGGTAGTAGAAGGATTTACTTCAATATCCCAATCTGTCCAGCTATAGCTATTTACATCACCAAAAGTTAGCTCTATTGTTGTAGAATCTTTTTCAGTGGTGCCTCCAATAGTCCAACTAACATTTTGTCCATTGTAATTTATACTATCAACTGAAAGGTTGGGCATGTTTATTGAAAGAGAATTTGGTAAAGAAGAATATTTCTTCTCAACATAAATCCATGTATCTATGTTTGTTGAAGAATCATAGCCACCGGTCCCAGCACTTATCCAATAAACTGCATCTGGAATATCTTTTGCAACTGAAAAACTTCCTGATGTTTGCCCAAAGTACCCGCCATAACCAATCGGATAAGACATGTTTTTTCTATAAGCGGCCGCGGATATCTCAAGAATTGGGATATTTGAAGTAAAAGAAACTTCTTGTAATTGTTTATTTAAGTTAACTATATAATTCCCGCCATCTTGAAAATTCTGGTCAAGTAAAAACCCATAACTTGTTGAATTAAAACCACCTAAACTTATCTTCCCATCCGATTGTAAATTTTCTGGATATATGTCTATACTGCCTGGAGAGTAGGGAAAGTAACCCAAATATGTTACCAATCCTTTTTCACCCAAAATTATTTCACCACCAGTTGGATTTGTAGATACATTTATTGTTCCTACTTTTTCAGTTTCTCTCCAAACTTCAATTATATTTTCTTTATCTTTTAAATAAGGGACACCAATACCACTCATCAGGCTGTAACCAGTATGGGTTCCATCAGAATATTTTACCCAGGCAACAGTAAATGTTATGCGGTCTTGTCCAATGTTTCCAAAGGCAGCAATTCCATCATTCCCTGTAGTTTTGTAATCTTTCACTGTTCCATCATCATTGTGGAGAATAACATAAGCACCAGAAACAGGATTATTGCATTGGTCAATGACTTTGATTTTACATTGAGATTGAGAAGGTAATAATATCTCTTTGATTTCGTCAAAAACCGCTGTAGAGGAACCGTCTTTACCTGTCTCTATCTGGCTATGGTCATAATCACTAAAAGGTTGTCCAAAAGATCCCAAAGCGGGTTTGGGCTTATACTTTCCTGTTTGGACATCATAGTCGGCAAACCAAGAACTATATACCGGAACCATCCCATCATTCCCACCATCATTCCCATCATTTTCTGCATAACCCATACCATCAAGTATAGGTCTGGAACACTTATAATACCACTTGTGTTCTCCTCCTGCAAATTCTGCTGCGAATGGAAAATATATATTAGAAACGGGCTCTCTATAGATTTTATTAACCCACTCAGATAGATCAACTGCAGGAACTTTTGGATTTCTATCAAATCCATCCCATGCCAATTCTCTGAACCCCACGGAATCTATGGACACAAATGGCACTACCTCGGCCACAAATGGCACTTCTGTATTAGCATTTGTGAAATTCCAAAACTTCTGTACCAAAGGCGAACCATGAAAAGGAGTAGATAAAGTAATTAACTTTTTTATTCTATTTCCTGCTAAATCTTGATGGTTATAAATAAGTTGCTGCCCCACTAATCCTCCCATGGAATGGCCGATGATGTAGATTTCTACATTATTATCAAACACTGTGTTAATTGCATTAAAAAGATTTTCTGCAGCAACATAATTAATGTCTTCATCTGTATCATATCTATAAGTAAAAAGGTCAAAAAAGTCTGATAAATGTTTTTCTTCTCCATTATATTTAAAACTATGGTTGTAAAAATAATCAGCGAACCATTTCCATCCCTCTTTGTGAGGTTCTAAAGCAGGAACATCTTCATGCTTCAGCTTACTAGCTGCAGTACCGCCTTGCCAACCATGAATAAGAATAATAACAGGTTTATTAGCAGGATAAGGAGAAATTACTCCTTTTGATTCATTCCAAACTTCTTGGCTATTTTGAATATTGCTGTTATTAACGAACCACAAAGAGGAATTTACGTGGATAGGCGTTCGCTCTTCAATGAAAAAATAATAATTGTCTGCTATTGGTTCTGTACTATCCGCGTATGTTGAGGAAGAAAAAATATCTCGGAGTTCTCTTGAAAGTTGGATTTTTATAGGTCCATCAGAAGGTCCCAAAGCCTCTACACAACTTGATTTATATCCTGAGCTGATTATACCTCCTATAACTCGCCAATCTTTACCTTCTGTGCTATTACTGGGGAGAGTGATAGTTAAATAAGATGCAGGTTCCTGTTCCAATGTGGACTTCTCTTCCGAAATTTTTAATTCTTTTGTCGATAGTGAGCCAAAAGCATTGTGGGGAATGGTGATGCGAATAACATTTGAAGATGATGTTATTCCTTCATCTGTTGCTAAATCCGAAGGATAGGTTGAAATGGTGATTGGAGCAGTGTTAGTGAGAAAATCTGAGTCAAAGGTAGCAGTAGCCCCTCCCTGTGTTGAAATAGTCCCCCCAGAAGGTCCTATATTTTGTGTTGTTGTTTCTCCGGACAAAGGTAAATATCCTGAAAAATTTATTCCAGTGACATCTGACGAAGACACTTCTACATTTTGGCTAATAGGATTAAAAGAATAACTATCTGTAGGGACAACACTTACAGAGTACTTTCCGTTGTTTAATCCTGAAAAAAAGTAACTTCCCGTAGAATCTGTGGTAGTAGAATGTAATAAAGTTGTATCACTACCGGAAGCATCCGATAATAACACCTTCATTTCTGATAAACCTGTATTGTCTGAAGCAGAAATTACTTTTCCTGAAATTGTGTATCCTAAAAAAGTCCTTCCTCCCCCACCACCTCCATCACAACCCAAACCAAAAGCAAGAACTACAACTGCCAGGACTGACACAATCCAACCTACTATCTTGCTATTCAGTCGCATTTCCTCCTCCTCTTTTCTATATTTAAAGTTTTAAATGTGTCCTTCTTAAGAGATAAAATTCAATAGCAGTCAAAATTAAAGTAATACCTGCTAAAGAAAAAACATTTCTCCACACCGTATTTCTTCGGTTTTGCCAGTTAATAGTTATACCTGCAATAGTCGTATTAATCATCAGGTATAGAACAAGAATTCCTAAAACAGAAGCAAAAGCAATGATGTTGTAAATGATAAATCTCCCAGAAAGAATAAAAAGTGTTGCCAACTCAAGCAAAAGCAATAGTCCAAGATATTCAATCAAAAGTTTCATTCCTTTATCTTCTTTGGGCTTTACAAAAAGCGAATAATTGAAGACAGGAAAAAGAAATAAACTTATTGAAGAGCCACCTAATGACCCTAAAACCAATCTTTGGTAATTTGAGAGAGACCATAGCTTGAAGTAAGAACCAAGAGAATCAATAATAAGAAGGCATAAAAGCGAAACACTAACAATAGAAATTCTCTGACACGGGAGTTCTCTTACTTTTGTTTGCCATAAGGTAAATTGGTAAAGAATTCCCAGCAAGAAACCAAGATATATCCCTGTACACCGGGAACATAAAGGTAAAAATTTACCTCCTATTTGAATTGTTCTATCCGGTGCTTGATGACATACCAAAGAGCCAATATATTCTAAATTCATTGTTAATCTTAATTTTTACCTTATTATACCACCTTTTTTAAATTACGCTGATAGAGTAAATCAGAACCTATGCAACACATACCCGTCAGCATCCGGCAGTTCACCTGAAACAATTAACTGCTCGCAATAAGATTGAATTTATTTTGAATAACAGCCATTCCTATGACGCCTAGGAAGAAAAGAAGACAAAAGGTTCCTCCGGAACCCAACCTTTCTTGAGTAACATATTTAACCCCTTCGCTGTATTTCCATAACCAAACGATATTAGCGATAGGTATGAATAACATCCAGGCAGGAGGTATTTGAGTTCCGAGAGAATTCATCTCGTTTTTTGTCTGAACATACCAAACAATTGCGTATATACCAAGAGTGATAATTGGAAGAAAAAGTACTGCTGCTGGGTTTCGTTTTTTCATACGCCTCCTTTAAATAGTATCTTGTTGCAGTTCATTACCTTTCGCATCCTTCAGTTTATTACAGGCAATAAGAATTACATCAATAAGCCACCAGATACCAAACCCACCAAAAGTAATTATTTTAAGAATGCCAAGTCCAACGTATCCAAGATAAAATCTATCTACCCCAATTCCACCTAAGAATATTGAAAATAATAGGGCAGTAAGCCAGTCTTTATCCGCCCCTTTTCTTTGTAACTTTACTCCACATTTCACACAGATGACCGCATTTGAATTTGTTTCAGTGCCGCAATTCCAACAAAATTTTTCACCGGTTAAAGGTTTTGCTCCACAACCTGTACAGACTATCGCTTTATCTTGAATTTTTTTTCCGCAATGTCGACAAAACATAATTTTTAGTAATTATAAAATGAATTTTCATTCTTGTTTTTTCTCGCTCTTTTTTGCCGGTGCTATGTGGAGACCAGTGAGCTTTTCAAGAGAAACTTCAAGAGTCTTGGTTTCATTTCCAACCCGGTAGTCAACGACTAATGCTTTCGGGTTGGGGATAATAGGGAAAAAGGCGCTCCCGGAAACGGTCGCATTTTCTGAAAGAGTAAAGGTGGTAATTTGTCTGCGTTCGAATTCTGTTTCTATGGCTTCTCTATCCTTTTGTTCGGCCATCTTTTTATTGTAATACCACACAACTCCACCAATCGCAGCTACAGGGGCAAGGACAGTCGCTGCGGTTGCAAGCCCTACGGAACCCGCAGTTGCTCCAAGTATTCCAATTCCAAGAACAGCAATATCAGGGGCATATGCCATACCCATATCTTTGTACTCTTTTGCCAATACATCGCTTTCCTTCTCCAATTTTTCTAAGTTGGTACCGTTGTCAATATAGAGTCCTCGTGGATCAATGAGACGAATTCTTTCAACGGTAAGAGGTTTATCACTCAAATTCTTAAAGGTTAACAAATATTCGTCCCACTTTGCACCTTTCACCCAAGCTCCCTGTCCGTTCGGGATAATGATGTAAACGAGGGATACGTTTAATTCCTTATTGCCCGAAGAAATCCCCAAGTCAGATAATGCCTCTCGCGAGGAAGGCTGAATATATTTTGTCTCTGGACCAAGAGAAGCACATCCAGACAATATTAAAAGACTTAGAATCAACATCGGCCCCAAAATCCTGATTTTTTTTGTTTCTGACTTTCTTTTCATGGCGTCTCCCTCCTTTGGGCAAAAATCCCAAAACATTAAAAGGAAGTACCCGCACCTTTTTTTCATCGGAAGTTTGTCACCTGCTTTTCTTACCCCGTTCAAATCCCTCTTTGTATGATTCGGGATAGTCTTTGTCTCCTTTGTAAGAAGAATCAAAAAATTCCCCGATCACTTTTGAAATTGTATCCCTATTATCATTCTTTACTCTCACACCATCTCTAAATCCCTTGTCATAGGCCTCTCTCGGACTCTTGGACATTTGTCTCACCTCCTTTCCTGTCAGAATTTGTACAGTTCTTCTAATGCTTCCTTTATTTCTTCGTCCATTAAATTAGCGTAAACCTGAGTGGTTCTGATACTGCTGTGTCCCAATTGCTCCTGAACAAGTCGCAGGTTGTGATTGCTGGACTTGTAAAGATGGCTGCCATAGGTATGTCTGAGACAATGAATAGAGTAATGACTTTCCAGCCTGGCTGATTTCATACATTTCTTAAAGGACTTTTGCAATGTTCGCTTGGAAAGTTTCTCTCCTTTTGAATTGGCAAAAAGATATTGACCCGGAAGGTGTTTATCTTTCCATTCCAAATAAAAAAGACATTCTTTTTTGAATGTCTCAGGGAAAAAGATAGTGCGAGATTTGTTGCCTTTCCCTTCTCTAACCATTAAGGAAGATTGATTGTCATTGAGATGCAGGTCGTTTGTTTTGAGATTGACCATTTCGTTCACCCTCAATCCAGTGAAAAGTCCGAGTTCTATCATGAACCAGTTCCTGACAGGGATAATCTGATTTTTTTCAATTCCCTTGTTTTTTGCTTTCTCGCAGGCTCTTCTGAGTTTCTTGACCTTTTGCCAATTAAGATATTTGGTTTCATCAAGAACCCAGGAGAACCGATTTTTCTTTGCTGCAGTACCTGAAAGTTCATGTTTCATCAGTTTGATGAACTTTTTGAATTTGAGGAAAAACATAGAAATGTAGGAAAACTGCGGGTTTGTAAAAAATTTGACAAAAATTCAGGAGAGGTTAAAATATCTCAACAGGATGAATTCCGAATAGCGGTTATTTTAAAAGATTAACAGATTTGGCTGGAAAACAAAAGGGTTAAGAGAACTTAGGCTTGAAAATAAAATTTCACTTTTCTGATGAAAGGTGAAGTTTTCCGGCTACGAAAGGTTCTTACTTAAAACATCTGCAAAAGGCAAACCTTCTGTCTCATTCAAACCAAACATGATATTCATATTCTGAATTGCTTGGCCAACGGCTCCTTTAATCACATTATCTATGCAACCAATAACTATACATGTGTTTGTTTTTTCATGGAGTTGAATTCCAATATCACAAAAATTAGTACCTTCTACGTTTTGAATTTCAGGATACTCCCCTTTCTTATAAATTCGTATAAAAGGTTTCTCCTTATAAAAATCGTGATACCTCTCAAGAATCTCATCTTGAGAAAGTTTTTTTGAAAGATTAAGATATGTTGTTGTAATCATCCCATATTTAAAAGAAGCCACGTGGGGTACAAGAAGAACACTTTTTATCTTGCCCTGCATTAAAAATTCTAGTTCTTGCTTTATTTCCGGCGTATGCGGATGTATCCCTATTTTATAAGCTTTAATATTCGATTCAATATCCATAGCCAAGTTTCGACCGTTGATTTTTTTCCCAGCACCAGAAACACCGCTGATCGCATCAACAATAATACCGGCATTTGCATCGACGAAATTATTAACAAACAATGGAGCAACTGAAAGAATTGTACAAGTAGGATAACAACCTGGGTTTGCAATAAAAAAGGCTTCTTTTATTTTCTGATAATTCACCTCCGGAAGTCCATATACTGCTTTCTGCAAGAGATCTGCATTGGTATGTTTAAAGTGGTACCATGTTTCATACAGGCTGATATCTTTCAACCGAAAATCCGCACTTAGATCGATAAACTTTATGTTTGCTTTTTTCTCTAATGCTTTGTCTACCAACTTAGAGGTTTCTTCCTGAAATTCTCCGTGGTTTTTCGAAAGAAAAACACAATTGCAATTATCAATTACTTGATCTGGATCATACTTAACGGTTTTAATGTTAAAGACGTTCTTGAGAAATTTATGAATCTCACCGATATCTATATCAGGTTGACTATTTGATACCAACAAACAACGTCGGCATATTTATGATTTGCCAATAACTTCAACAGTATCCCGGCCGTTAATCCAGATGCACCGATTATGCCAATCTTAATTCTATTTTCTGTTTTTCCTGGCATTTTTGATATCCATTCGTTGTTATTCTACTTCTAATCTTTATACTTGTCGAGCAAAAGTCCAACAACTTTTCCTAATGTAACTTCTTTTTGTGTTGCAAACATTTTTAACTTTTTGTGGGTGTCGTAAATATTTAGTGAACTGCGTTTTCGTTTAGCTTACCTCATCTAATCCCACCTGTCAATTTTTATCTCTAACCTAATCTTTCAACTTGCTATATATTATACCACATTATTGTTATACCCACCCCAAAAGAAATTTATCAAGAGATGTAAAAGCCATTGATACACAAGAGATTTTAGAATTTTCAAAATACACTTGACAGAAAATATTTAACATCGCATTCCCAGCACAGTATAAACCAAACAGACAAAATCCAAATAGAAAATCTTTTACCACCTAAACTTGAACAAGAAATAAAAAAACCTACCTCGGGAGCCACCTTAATCTTTTTCTTTTTGACGGGGTTTGACAAGAATTTACCTCTAATCACGCCTTTACTCTCTCCAGACGACCATCGCAGCCGGGTTTACCTTTACTACTATCTTTACAATAATAACGCCCTTCTCGACACGTTTCGCATAGAATCCGTCCACATTTATCACATTGATATACAGATTCAAATTTAGAATTTACACGTCTATTACATCCGTGACAGATATATTCAGCCATTAATATCACCTCCCTTTATGTTTATTTTCTATGGTTTCAGAAAACTCTGAAACCCTTGTGTATCAACGGTTTTCAGACGCTGCATTTTCAGATTTCACCTCCATCCTTAAAACCCTTGAGTAGTGCGGGTTTCTAAAGTCTGGTTTTTTGACTTTTTCGCTTTTTTTCTGCTTTTTTCACCTCATGGAGGTGAATTTTTTTCTCTTAAAAGTTTTCTGAAAACCCCATTTTAATGCTCCCGCATCCAGCACCTTCTCTTTAATTTGGTTCACCTCCAGGACTCCGTTATCATATATTTCAAAGAACAAATTTCTTATACTTTCAGAAAAGGAACCCAAATGAAAAAATTTAATCCTTTGCGGACAAAGACACAACCAGATTTGTTAAATCTCTTCTCCCCTTCCTTTAATCTCCTAACTGTCAAAGAGCATTTTTCTTTTTTTTCAAAAACCCTTAGTTTTCTGAAACCCTATTTATTTTCCTTTTATCCAATCCGATTTTGGTAAACTCCGTTTGCATTTAGCTTACCCCATCTAACCTCACTTGTCAATTTTTTCTCCGAACTAATTTTTCGACTTGCTATATATTATACCACACTTTTATTATACCCCCAAAGAATTTATCAACTGTCAGTAGAACTTTCACAAATTTTGGTGTCCAAATAGTGTCCATGAGAGGTCTAAAATGGCATAAAATGACCCGACAGAACCTGAAGCAGAAACAATGCTAAAACTTAGTCGTATCAATGGATTTCGCTGATTTTCAAGGATTTGCAAAAAATGGCAAAATCGGATTTCAAGTCCACTGCCTTACCGTTAGGCTAACCCTCCAGAATATTAACTGTCACCAATTTATATTATACCAAAACTTGGCTCTTATTTGAAATACAGACATTTTTTCATTTCGTCTTCCTTCTGTTATTGCATAGCAAGGTTATTGCATAGCAAGAAAGATCCTTGACAAAAAAACAAGTAGTATATTATATCAATGAACTTGAAGCAAGGGGGTGATTAAAATGAGAAAATCTTGTGGCTTTACACTCATCGAGCTTCTCGTAGTTATTGCCATCATCGCAATCCTCGCAGCAATGCTATTGCCAGTATTAACCAAAGCAAGGGAAAATGCAAGACGAACAGTTTGTTTGAATAATCTAAAGCAACTTGGTCTTGCCACACATATGTATGCCCAGGATTATGATGGATACCTTCCACCTCAGGGATGGAGAACAATGGACCATGAAAGCGACTACACATGGCAAATATGGACTTATAACAGTGCACTCGGCAGAGGTGGTTATATTGGTCCTGGATATCTTCTTATTGGCTATAAAAGTGATGGCAGTGGTACAGGAAAGTATATTTCAAGTATTGAATTTTTCTATTGTCCAAGTTGCACAAAATGCGTATACTGGTCAGGCCATCTTAAACTTTCAATAATGAAACAGAGATGGGAGTCCTCAAATACAGATGGTTGTCGTATACCATATGCATGGAATCATAGTGAAGCCATCTATAAACATTCATGGTCAAGCTCTTCTCCTGGATATGGAAAAATTGACAGGGCAGCAAAACTCGGTTATGTCTGGATTGCAGATGCTTACTGGCCTGCCTCTGTGCCAGTGTCACCAGGTGTACCGCCATATCTTGGAAATCATCTTTACAATTCAATGCCCATGGGCTTCAATTGCTTATTTTTTGATGGCTCAGTGAAATGGATTCCAGACCCTGACCATAATATTGCAAACACAGGTGGCAATTATAGAACAGACCCATCATTGTGCAAATTCTGGACAATGGATACACAAAACAGTTATTAATGGAAATTATTGTACCGATTGTAACGCCGCTTGATGAGGACTTTGCTGTTGACGAAAAGGGCTTGAGAAACCTGGTTGATTTTGTTCTTGATAAAGGAGTTAGTGGTATCTTTGTCCTTGGCACAACAGGGGAATTTCAATACATAAAAAACAAAAAAAGAACAATTGAAATTGTAATTGACCAGGTTTCAAACAGGTGTCCTGTTTATGCAGGAGTAACAGAATTTACTGTTGAGGAAACAGTTTATCAAATAATGGAAATACAGAATTTAATTAAAAAACCCGATTTTCTTGTTATTGCACCACTTGTTTATCACAGTAACAGGAAACTTTTCAGGCATTTTGAAAGAATTGAAAAATTTTTGCAAATTCCTGTGTATCTTTATAACAACATTGGTATTGTCACAAGAAAACTCAAGAGAAAGGATATTATACCAGGCATTGTGGAACAATTGAGCAAACTTGATAAAATAAATGGTATAAAGGACTCATCAGGAAACATAAAATACTTCAGGGAAATAATGGGTTTCAGGGGTGAAAAATTTAAGGTTCTTCAGGGAGACGAAGGTTTGATAAGAGAAAGTTTTTTGCTTGGAGCAGATGGTATTGTTCCGAGTATGGGAAATATATTTCCTGAAATTCTTGTCAATTTAATCAATTGCCTTAAAAATAAACAGGACGAAAAATCAAAATTTTTACAGGAAAAAATAATAGAAATCCGTTCAGTATATTTGAAATATGGAATTACACCTGCTGTGTTAAAAGAATACCTCAAAAGACAGGGAATAATAAAAACAGAAACAAGTTTTTACAAGTCAAATAATCTCAATGAAATCGTGAATCAACTTGAAAAAAAGATTGAAAACATAAAAAAGGAGTGTTAACAATGGGAAGAAATGTTAAAGTTATCTGGTTATGTCTTGCAGTATTGTTTTTTTCAGCAAATGCTTATAGCAAATGGGTCATAGACAAAAATTTATTTACAGTATGCCTTGATTTTGGTGACAAAAAATCAACCATTGCAGAAAATTTTACAGGGATAAATCAGGATACAATCTATAATGAAGAAACAGGGTATGGATGGGAGAAAAAATACAATATTTATTCAGTATCAACAAATGATTTAACATCAACACCAAATCAAGACGGACTGGCATCAACAGAACAGGCAAATTTAATAATAAAACTGCCCGACGGAGTATACAAAGGAATTATAACACCTTCCATTGTGGGGAAAGATATCACAAGATTATATCAATATTCACTCACTGGTAATGACAGGATTCTAATAGAAAGGGTTGATGTTCCTGAAAGAACATTTACAGTCACAGTAACTGGTGGAAAATTGAAACTGACATTTAAACCATTGAAAAATGGATGGATTGTTCACAGTATTGTTCTTATGCCTGTTGAGAAATTTATGAAATATCCTGAAGAATTTGAAAAAGCCAGAAGATTATTGATTATTGGAGACGAAGATAAAATAGAAAAACTTCAAATACCTGAACTCAATTACAGAACAGCACCCTTGCCTTCTTTTATGAAGCAGGACATACTGGTATTTAAAAAATCAATCACAGATACAATTGTTCCAACATATAGACCTGATGAAAAAGAAATAATAAAGAAAATAGAAATGACAGCAGCAGGAGATGAGTATGAATCATATCAATTCGGAATCCTTTCAAAAAAACCTGTTGCACAATTGAAATTTTCTATTTCAGATTTAAAGGGAAAAACAATTATTCCTTCACAAAACTTAACATTAAGAACCCAGTACTACTTTACTTATAAAACCCATTTAAGCCCAAAGACACTTGATTTAAGGGAAGAAATTGAGTTAATTCCTTCCTATACTCAGGGTTTCTGGCTTACTGCATATATTCCACCCAATACCCCTGAAGGTGTTTATAAAGGAAGTATTACATTGTATGGTACGGATATGAAAGAAATAAAAATACCACTGGAAATCACGGTTCTACCATTTAATTTACCTCAGTTAAAATATCATTTTTACAATATTATGTGGCTTGGAACATACGATACAAATCCTGACTCACCTGCCCAGGAAATATGTAAAATGGCAATCCTTGACCAGAAGGCACATGGAATCAATGCATTTGGCTGTGAATTGAGGTTTCCTGCCTGCAACATTTATAAGGAAGGAAATGAAATAAAATTTGATTTGAAACCACTTGAATACAGAATCAATTTTTATAAATCCCTTGGAATAAACCTGGATAAAAATGGAAAATTCATCTGGAGGATAGGAATACATCCTGAAAAAATTCTTGCAGAACTTACTGGTTCAGATACACGACTCCTTGATAAATATATTGTCGAGCCACTGTCTTTTACAGATAAATTTCTTGATGTTTACGTTCAGATTGTCAAAGCAGTTGAAGAATACGCAAAGAAAAACAATTTACCTGAAATGTATCTATTCAATATTGATGAACCATACGGCATTTATAAAAACAAAGTTGCTTTGCAACTACTACAGGCAACAAAAAAAGGTGGAGGTCATCCCTGGGTCACAGTAAATGACACATATTATGAGCCACTAAAAGAATACCTTGATGTGCCTGTCTTTGCCAATGGTTATGCTTCATATAAGACATATGAAGAATACAGGAAAGCAGGGAAAAAATTCTGGTTTTACAGTGCTGCACCAAGGTCATTAAGACCTGCCTATGCAAGATATGAAACAGGAATATATCTTTATAAAATTGGCTTTGAAGGAGCAACATGGTTTGTTTATACCTGGAGTTTAGGAAATGCATACAATGGTCTTGTCAGTATGTGGAATGCCACTCATCCAGGATTCTGGGAATTTGTTCCAACAATTTCATGGGAATGCACAAGGGAAGGTATTGATGATGTCAGATATATGGAATTCCTTGAAAATTTACTGAAAGAAAATCCTGATGAAAAAATCTCTTCTGCTTTCAAAGGACTTCTTGATATCACTGACCCTGACATCAACAATTTCCAGCATATAGACCCGATTACTGATGTTGTGGTAGGAAAGGATGCCAGCACATGGAAAAGCAGGGACCTTGATTTGATGAGGGATTTTCTACAGAAATCATGTGCTCAACTGGTAAAAAAGCAAAGTAAACAGGTTGCACTCAAAACAAAGGCATTAAAAGATATTAAGGTAAATTTTGGTAAAAAATCAGACCAGCAAATAAAGACAAGGGATGTGGAATTTTACGACAGTAAATACATCTGTACAGCCCCTTTAATAAGCACCAATTCCATAAAGATTGATGGTGATATTGATGAAGTATGGAATCAGGGATATAAAATTAATGATTTTGTAAAACTTGTCTATTTTTCAAACGAATTAACCCCTGCAGAGGATAACACAGAAGTTTATCTTTTGAGGGATGCTGAAAACCTTTTTTTACTTTTCAAGTGTTTCACAAAGGATATGTCAAAATTAAAAGCAACGATTTCTGGCGAAAAAAAGGATATAAAAGAAATATGGAGGGAAGACGGCATTGAAATTTTCTTTGACCCTGGATGCAAATATCTTACCTATTACCAATTGATGATTAATGCCAATGGAGCATTAACAGATATGAAGGTAGATATAGAAGGAACAAAAAAGGATGATATTGAATGGAATAGTGGTGCAGTGGTAAAAACAAAAAAATTCAAGGATTTCTGGACAGCAGAAATAAAGATACCATTTAAAGCACTGGGAAATTATGATGTTTATGGAGTGAATTTCTGCAGAAACAATTCACAGGAAAAGGGAACTTATACGTTATGGAGTCCAACAATAAAACCATCTCTTGGAAACCAGGGATTTGGTGTTCCTGAAAAATTTGGAAAACTTGTACTTTCAGGTAATACTGATAAATTCAAATCAATAAAGAAAATAGATTGCCAGTTGCCTCTTCAACCCATTGGTATAGAAAGCAAATTATCCATTGGGCTGGACAAAACCATGATTGGAAAAATGCTTCAGTTTTCTATTGTGAATGAGAAAATGCAGAAAATCATAGAAAAGGAAATCCCTGTAAAACAGGAAAATATTGAAATACCATTTTTGATATATCAAACAAATGATGATCCCCTGTTTTATCTGAAAATCAAATGTGGTGATTTTGATTTAAGTTTTCCATTTAGATTTTTGACCAAAGACGTTGCATTTTTTGCATTCCCTGTTGATGCCTTCCTGATATATTCTTCTGATGAAACAGATACAAAATTGAAAGGGATTCTAAAAATAAGTCAGGAAATATTGAAAAATAATGAGACGAAAATGGAATTGACACTGAAAAATCTGTCTGAAGGAAATGTTCTGTTAAAAAAGCAGGTGGTGGTAACTTCAGACAATTTCGAAATCCTTTTACCATTGAAAGACCTCGCTCCTGCAGCATACACACTTGAATTAAATGTTATCATCAATCCTGAAAATGTGCTGAAATCAACCTACAATTTTCTAAAACTATAGAGGAGGGAAAATGAATAAACTAAAAACTGAAAATATTATTGTTTACAGAAAAGAAAATGAATTTTCTGCCTGGCCAAGAAACTGTGGTGTTTATAAATACAAGGGGGATGAAATTGTTGTCAATTTCTTTACAAGAACCTGCTATTATCAAACAAAAGAAGAAGTAAACCATGGTTATCAACCACCAGATAATTCTTCAAGAATTATGCAAATCAGGTCAAATGATGGTGGAAGAACATGGAATAATCCAGAAAAAATAATGTCTTCAATAAATCTTGGACAGGGCAAACCTGATGAAATTGAATTTTTGCCTCCAAAAAAATTTGATTTCAAAAATCCTGATTTTATGCTGGTAGCAATTAAAAACAAATTACTATTTTCTTCTGACAGGGGAAAAAACATTTATGGACCATGCAGATTGCCACTTTTTGGTTATGACTTCAACTGGGCAAGACCTGATTATCTTGTAAGGGACGATGGAAGTTTAATTCTATTTTCAACAGTCAATTATGCAGATGGTAGGGAAGGAAAACCAATTGCAATAATTTCAAAAAATCACAGTATCTCATGGGAAATACTTTCCTACATCAACTATGAGAAAAATGATTATATGCAGATTATGCCCTCAGGGGTAATACTTCCATCAGGAAAAATGTTATGTGCCATCAGATGCCAGAGGTACAGGCATGGATTCAGTTTCTGGTCAGAGTGTTATGTTTCTGAAGATTATGGAAGAACATGGAATTTCCTTTCAAGAATCAATGATATTGGTAGTCCATGTCATTTACTTTTGCTTGATGATGGAAGAATTTTAGCCACTTATGGATACAGGTCATACCCATTCGGTGTACGATGTTCTTTCAGTGAAGATGAAGGAAAAACATGGAAAAATGAATTCATTATCAGGGATGATGGTGGTTCATGGGACCTTGGTTATCCTGTGAGTGTACAGTTAGATAATGGCGATATTTTTTCTGTCTACTACTTTAATGACAGCACCGATAAAATTCAGCAGGATGGCGGTGTAAGATATATTGCTGGTTCAATTTTCAGGATTTAGTTTTGCTGTCTTAAGTCAAGAATTTTTTCAACAATTTTCTTCCTGTAATTATAGACAATATCAGGATTTTCGTTGTTTTCTGTTACATCCATCAAAAACTCATCAATCAATTGTTCTGCATCTTTTTTCTTTTTCTCATTCTTTGATTTTTTTATCTCCTGTTTCAGGCATTCAATATATTTGACATCATTGATACCCTCTCTCATTGCTTCCCATCTATAGGAAGTAATTGGATTTTCTCCTGGATAAACAACCATATAAGAATCATTTTTCCATAAATTATACCCATAGAATCCGCAACCTCCAATACCCAATCTGTATGCACAAACTGGTTGTAATCTATATCGTTTATATGCCATTATTTCCTGATTTCCTCTTGTAAGCACATTATATGACCATATTTCTTTTCCTGTTTTCTTGATGAAATCAAAAATTTTATCAAATTCCTGTTTTGAAGCCCATGCCTCAGACCAGTAATCTTCATAAGAAACAGCAGGACACCATATATCAATATAAGGAGCAATTTCCTTTACAGGAAGCCCTTTCTGTGCTTCAAAAAAACCATGGGGAACAATTGTCACAAAAATCCTTGCATTCTTATCTGTTTGTTTTATCAACTGGTATATTTTTAAAGCATCAGGAACTGATTGAGTCCCTATTTCGTCATAAGGATAAAAAGCAAATTGACTGTAATCAAGACCAATATCCTTAAAATGCTTTATGATACTTTTTACCCATTGAACATAGCATTTTTCCCATTTTTCAGAACCATACTTGATTGTTTCTTTCTGTCCTTCAATTCTAAACTCTTCAGTGTGAGAACCCATATTGACAAGGTATTGATATTCTTTTTCTCTGTAGGGAATCCCTGCATCAAATCTGCTGAAATCTTCTTTTATAATTTCACCATCACCATTGAATAAAATGCCTGGTCTTTCATATGAAGAAAGATGGAAGACATTAACCCCATGTTCAGCCATATCCTGGTGATATTTCATCCAGTTATCAGGAGAACCTATCATTTTTTCTCTTACAGAACCTCCAGGAACAAGATCCCAGACAGTTAATTTCAGTGGGTTTGTTTTTGAAAGTTCTATCGGGAATATTCTTATAACAAGTTTTATTGTTTCTTTTTTGTTCCCACCAAAATTCAAAATCATATTCCCTTCATATTGCCCATCCTTTAAATCATAAGTATTGAGGGAGAGCCATACAATACCTGTTTTTCCTTTCTCAATAGAAAAATCTTTCTTCTCGGGCATTCTATCAGGCATTCTTCCACCATCAAACTCAAGTTCCATAACCTTAAGTTTCTCTACAGGTATCACAATACCCTTCGTCTTTTCCTTTATTTCAGGGATTTCAACCCTGAAGTTTAAGTCATTTTTTTCGCCTGCTGTAATCAAAAGATTTGTTCCTGTAACTTCATTAACACAAGCATTGATTTCAATTTTATCTGTTTTATTTTTTTCAGGTGCATTTTCTTCGTACGGAAATTTCGCATAGGGTGTTTTGTACCATATCACGTATTCTTTTTTTGTCTTGTATCTTGTGTTTGCCACTGGAATTCTTTTGACCTCTTCACCATAAACAAGGGAAAAAATGTTTGATGCATAAATTTCCCCTCTTGTTGCATGAGAAAAAATTCTATTTATGCCATTAAATATCACTCTTCCTTTTCCGAAAACATTTTCCTGAATCACCATTACTGCATATTTTGGGTCTGCTGATGCCCTGAATGGTGCAATCTGATTTTCTGCCCAGGAGACAAAGGTTGCACACCATTTAAGATTTTCAGATGGAGTAAGTTGGTAAGGAAAATTTACGATTGGATGTTTTTTTTCTTTTTCAACATCTGAAATAACAGGGTAAATCTCTTCACCAGAAACACCCTGAATGCCGCCAGATTTTGGAATTGAAACTCCTGCTTCTGTAAGGAAACTCAAGGTATCCTTTTCAAAAGGTGCACCCATATCAAATATTATTGTTCCTCCATTTTCAAGAAATTTTTTTACTGCTTCCCTGTAAGATGGATTGCTGAAAATAGCATCCTTTTTTGGACCTATGCTATTTCTTGATTGACCAAAATAAAGAAGTTTTGAATTTGCAAGATCCTGAATGAACTTATCATTCAGATTTGACTTGAAATTCACCCTTTCTGGAGGAATGTAATATCTGTAATCAGTAATTTTATATTCATCAAGTGGAAAAGAAGGAAAATCCCACCATTTTGTTGCATTGCATATTACTGCTGATTTTGCCATAAGATTTACTGCCCAAAAAATTAAAAACAACACCATCCATATTTTTTTCATAATTTTCCTCCTGTTAAGATTTTTTTACCGATGTCTTTTCCATTAAAACCGAGAATATCACTGACATTTCCATCAACCATAATCTGCCATTTTTCAGGATTAAATCTCATGGTGACGACTGAATTTTTTAGAATTTCAATATCATTATTATTCCTGTTCATTGTAATTTTAACCTTTTTTAATTTTTTATGGAACATCTCTATTCCTTCTTTTGAATTTACATCGTCCTTTCCTGCAATGTAAAACCCTATTTCGCCTGTGCCTGCATCTTTCTTTTTATCAGAGTGCACTACTGTCATCCGCAGCACACTGTATTTGTTTCCATCATTTATCAAGTAAATTGCGGGTTTTTGCCCTGATAAATCCGTCGCATGAAAAATTCTTATTCCTATTGCTGCTGACCTATGTTTCAATATCAAAACATCGTCAATCCCGATATCAATCTTTTCTCCCTTTTGAAGATAAATTCTTTTTCCATCCTTAAAAATTTGAACTGACGGGAAAACAAAATGAGTATAAAAACCATGGACAACAGGTGCAATTCTTGGAATTGAAGGATCATCTGCCTTTATGCTTGCATACATTATCAGTTCATTCCTGTGCTGACTGGCAGTGATAAAGGGAACAAGGTGAAGACATACCTTGTGTTCAAATCCTGACCATGGCTGTTTTTCTGGTTTTTCTCCATAGGGGTCATTCCTTGCATCAAAAACAACATAACCATTTGCTAAATCCTTTGATGGAAAAAGAAAAACAAGTGGTTTATCAAGTGGACTATAGCAAAAACCACAACATCCTAAACTGAATTTTTTACCGATATAATGACATGCCCATTCTCCTTTGCGCGCTCCTATTTTTCTTTCAATAAACCTTGGATATTTTTTTCTTAAATTGCTTATTTCTAATGGTGGTTTCCATTCAGAAAGTTTAATAAGATAGTCCAGGGCAATATTTTTTTTTCTTTCTAACCATCCATAATAAGAAAGAAGTTGTTCAACCCCATCTTTTCCATAGATATAATCATAGTCCCTGCTTCTTGAACCTCCTATTCTACCTGCTGGCTCGAAAAAATTCAGGGCAAGATCTGTCCAGAAAAGTTTTAAACCAATCTCACTCTTTTTCCTGATTTCATCATTATGTGTGTACCGATAAATCAATCCAAGCGCAGTAATATCAACAAAATAATAGTTTGGAGAGTTATATTCCCTGATTCCATTTTCACCTGTATATTCAAGCCATTCATCCAGCATTTTATAAGCAAGTTTTTTAATCTTATCATCAGCAAAATTTTCACCATAGGCAACAAGGTTCCAGGTTTTTACTAAGAAAATGTTAGTATATCGTGGAAGGACCTGATGATTTAGTACACCTTTGATACCTGTTTTTAATAATCCTTCAAGAATTTGTTTTGTGTTTTCATTTAATCTTTCTCTGTGCCGTATCCAGAGTAAAAACCCTTCCCTTAAAGAAAATTCAACTGAATTCAAATCAACAATTTTTTGAGAATTAAAATACCATTTGAAATTGCCATATGTCTTGCTTTTTTCATCCCTGTCCTGCATTTTTTCAGCAATGGAAAGATATCTTTCTATTCTTTCATCATAAATTCCATGTTCAGCAAGGACAAGGCAGAAGGCAAAAATTTCTCTTACTGTTTGAATACTTTTTTCCCAGGATTGAAGAAATATCTCATTCTTCGGCATTTATCTCGATCCGAACCTTTACCCCAAATACTCTAAGCAAAGCATTAATAAACCTTAAGCCAAACTTATAACCTTGGAGGAGGTGGTGGTCCAAGTGGGTCCTTCTCAACACGTTCTCTCACCCACGAACCATAAATGTACCAGGCACCTGTATCCCGACCATTGTTGCTTCCACCAAAAGTATTAAAAATAAGGTGATTACTATCGCTTACCCATATCACAGAACCATCTCCAAAGCCAACATTCAATCCATCAGGTTTTCCATCTCTTCCAGGATGATTCCAGGCAGTGGACACTTCCCATCTATCCCATACAAGAGCATATCCAAACCTTTCAACCCTTGTCATTTTCCCTGAACATGCTGGAAAACTTTTTGATCCCATACCAAGCCAGCTTCCCACAGTGATAGAATTTGCGTTCCTGTAAATGACTTCTGTTGCATTGTAACAGATATTTGTCCTTGCTGGAGCAGAAGTATATGTTTCAAACTTATTGTAAAAAGCATTCCTGTTGAAAAATGTTTTTTTCCAGTATGCTCCCTGTGGTCCACCAACAGAAGGGCAGAAAAATGCTTCTGGTCCTGCAAGATAATTCTGTTTGTTTGGAGTTCTCCCTGTAATTCCTATTAAAAGAAGTCCCATATTAACATAGCCCTGTCCTGGATTGGTATTTGCTAACTGATACTGGTCACACCATGTTACAGGATATGGAAGGAGATCATTGAAGTCCTCTGAATACATTTTTAATGCAAGAATCATTTGCTTCATATTATTGATGCATACTGCCCTTCTTGCATTTTCCCTTGCTTTGGTTAGTACTGGCAATAGCATTGCAGCAAGAATCGCTATGATTGCAATAACAACAAGTAATTCAATAAGAGTAAAACCATTCTTTCTCATCTTTCACCTCCAGTGTGATCTATATCATCAGAAACAGGAAAATCCTGTCTCTGGAACACAAGGAATTAGAGATAAAACAAGAAAAAATGATTGGTTTTTTGTATCTGAAGGGCAGGAAAAGGCAATTTTTTTCCATTTTTGCCTTCTTTGGTTTCTTTTTTTTAATAATACCTGAGCAAAAAATTTTTGTCAAGTAAAACTACACTTAATTTTCTTCACCACCAGTTTGGGAATTTTCTGGGATAAAGATACCTTTCAGGCAAAGAAAGATTTCCCTTAAAACTGAACAGTTCAGCATTTTTCAAATAAAATTTAATTTTAACAGGTCTTGAAAGCCGATTCGGGAAATTTTTAAATATCACTGGTACCCTTGTACCATCACCCGTAACAGGGATGCAATTTTCTTTTTCACATCCAGCAATGACTTCATTTTTTTCAGCATCAATGATTTCTACCCTGATTTCTCCATGATTTGCATTTAAATTCAAAAATAATTCGGGTATTCCATTGAGCATCAAAGGTACTGTCTTCAAATATCCTTCCTTATCTGTCCTGAATGATAAAAATCCATCCCTTCTTAAAGTTCCTGTCCCTATTCCTCCTGTACTTGCCTGCCAGTGCTCTGCCTTTTTACCTCCATACCAGAAACGAATTGTATCCTGATTTTCAAAAACAGGTGATGTACTGATTAAATTCATTCCTGCATCCCATTCATCCTTGTTACCCCTTTGAACAAATGCCTTTCTATCTCCACATCTCTGCCAGCGAATAAGGTCTCTACTGAACACAAGTTGAACCTCACAAGGTCCTTTACTCTGTGACACATCTACATCAAAAATCTGTAAAAAACCAATGTATCCATGAGCATAAGGAAGTATGTACATTTTGTAAAATTCCCTGATTTCAGGGTCTTTTTCATCGGGCTCAAGAATTGTAACCATTGGAGTCCAGTGAATTAAGTCCTTACTTTTGCTTATGGCGATATGCCTTTTCCTTTTTTTGCCAGTGCTTCTATAAATATTGAATTGCTGATATGACCTTGTTGTGATGAGATAACATTTTTCAAGTGGATCCCACATAATGCAATTTGCGTCTCCATCATAAGGTAAAACAGGCGGAAAATGCAGATTCCAGTCCAGCCCATTTTCGCTTGTGCCTATTGTTATGCCCTGAAAATAGAGAGAATCATCAAATCCTGAAAAATTACTGCAAACAATTTCTGCTCCAGTTTCAAGATAATCGGGCACAACTCCCCCAAAATCAATGCTTGTTGCAGGATACTTCGGGAATTTGATAATATTATTTTTAAAACTCCCTTCAAAAAATACCTGATTTAATTCAGGTTTTTCCCAGTGTAATCCATCTGAACTCTTTGCAAGACACAGGTATGAACCAAATCTTCCATATACCTGATACCAGCAATAATAAACATTTTCTTCAACATTGTAGAGGATTCCTGAATAAAATGGGTCATGAACATATCCTGTATCAAAATCTTTAAGATATCCTTCCCATAAGTGTTCGGTTCTAATCACAGGATTTTTTTCATATTTTTCAAGTGGATAAAAAACCTTTGTCAAATTTGAAGATTCTTCAACAAGCAATTCATCAAGAAGAATAAAATTGCTCAAATCCATAAAATTATGCTGGATAAATTTTCTACCCATTTTCCCCTTTCATTCCTTTACTGTAAACTTGATTTCTTTATAAAAACCTGTTGCAGCATCTTTGACAGATAATCTGTAATTACCTGTTTTTTCATTCAGGGCTAAATTTATCTGTCCTTTTGCTTTTCCTGATACTGCCTTTAAGTTTTCCATATAATATTTAAGTTCCTGCCCATCAGGCGAAAAGACACAAACATTGAAAATATGAGTTTCTGGTTTTTTCCCATCCTCTGTGAATAATTCTATTTCATATTTCAATACATCTCCTTTTTTCAATGTTTCAGGACATTTTATCTGGATGTCCCTGACCTTATAAGGCATAAAAGAAAATACTTCAACTGTTTCAGGAAGAATGTCAACATTAAAACTATCTGTAAAACCAATATAATGTGCTTTTCTCATATTATAAACATGGTATTTCTGAGGTAAAGAAATTTTTACTTTCTTTGCATCTCCTTCTCTCCAGTAAGAAATCAAACCCAAAAATCTCTGAGAATCAAGTTTATACCTGAATGGGACAAATGGTACTGACAGAGGGTCTGTATCGTATTTTACCTTTTCATCAATTCCACAAAATTTAATAACCTCGTTCAATGGTCTGAAACCTGTCTTATCAACATCCTTTTGTGTGTAATTCAACAATGAAAAATTCAAAAGCATTGTTTTCCCTTTTCCATATTTATTTGTGATCAGTAGTGGCACATTTTCATATGAAGATTTTGATTCTGCAATTGATACAATAGAGGCATCAATATAAGTGAGGGGAAGTTTGAATTTGTTTTCTCCATAGTTAATCTCAACAATCTTTGTTTCCTGGTTTTCAATCTTTTTTGCATCAAACTTTTCTGTCTGCTGTTTTATTCCGAAAATCCTGTCAAGAACACCTTCATTTTTGTAAGGAACACAGTTTTCATCGCATACCCCTGGTCTGATATCAGCAAGAACACTTCCACCATTTGAAACAAATTTTATTATTTCGTTTGCCTGTTTTCTTGAAATTGACTGACAGAATGGTAAAATCAGAAGTTTGAAATTTCCTTTTGAAAGTATTCCATCTTCAAGTTCTTTGTATGAAATCACTCTGAACTGAAAACCACTCTGTTCAAGATAATTAAAGAGTGTATCAAGGTAATCTGCAATTGGCGGGAATTGCGGTGTTAATGCTGAAGCATGAACACTCGTATTTGAATAAAGAATTGCAATTCCATCGTCTTCTCTTTCAGATGAAATAAACAATTTTCCTGTACCTTTTTTAATTTCCTGAACTTCTTTTATGTATGGCTTGAAGAAATCGTAAAATGAGCAATCAGGAGAAATCACTGATTGTTCTCTCGGTGGACCATGCCATATCCAGAAACTGTTTGCTCCTCTCAAAAGAGAATGCCACGGATGAACATTTCTATTTCTCTCTCCTGCGCCATAAGAACCATGCCATGCAAGACCAAGAAGGGTTCCGGGTTTTGCAAAATCCTTGAAAGCATAATTGATAAATGTGTGACCATAGGGATTATTCAATGTCATTACCTGCATCAATTTATAATAGTCCTCTGCTGTAAAACTATTTGTGTAAGTATATCCTCTCTGCCCCCCTTCATATCCAACCTTTGCTTCAGGATTGATACCCTGAATAATTTTTTTTGCATAGTCAAAAATTCCTGTCCATGTATCCTCCATAAAAATTCTGTAATTTACCCAGACAGGAACAAGTTGAACATTTTCCCTTGCCTGACTTACTGTAACAGGTTTTATTTCTTCGAATGAATTATAGTTTGTATTCCATGCCTTATTGAGGTCTTTTATTGTTTTATATTTTTCTTCAAGCCATTTGTGAAATTTTTCAACGCATCTGTCGCACCAGCATAATTCATATCTGTCATATGGTGGCCTCCAGCTTGCAAAATGGCACTCATCCCCGCAGGAATACTCATAAACAGAAAATGGCATTTCATTTGTTACTGCCTGTTTCAATTTTTTTTCAACATCAAGTAGATAATCAGGATTATTAAGACATGGCTCCCTTACATGGTCATCGGGTTTTCTATCCATGGTACCCCACGGATCTGTTTTCATATCAACAAACCTTATCGGGTTTGAAACATACCAAAGATTTGCCATCAAAGGCACATAACCCACAGCATTATAATAACGGGAATCAAATCCTGAATCATAGATATTTTTGCAATACCAGAACTCACCATATGAAGCATTGTAATATGGAAACCACAGGATAAATCTAATGTCATCCTGAACAGGTTTTAAATCTGAAATTGAAAAAATAGTTTTCTTTCGATCAATCATTGTATTTGATGAAAAAAGTGAAACTTCAAGATTTTGAATGATTGTAAGATAATTTGCTGGTGGCAGTGAAAAACTCAATTTTTTTTCAGTGATTTTTTCACCTTTCAAATCAATGGTTTTATCCGAAATAACTCTTCCAAAGTTATCGATCAAATTTATCCTTACAGCAAGGTCGTCTTTTCCCTGTTTACTTGCTACTGTAATTTCTCCTGATATTTGTTCATCTTTTTTGTATGATGGCTTTATTGATATTTCTTTGATGGCATCATCTGAATTGATTTCAATAAATGAAGAACCAAAGTCAATAATTTTATCTCTTTTTTTTACCCAGAAATCAGCGAAATAACGGCCTGCAGGAACTTTCCTGTCAACATCAAAAGCAATTTCATTTTCTCCCTTTTTCAAATTTACAATTTTATTTTTTGAAATAAAGACCTCATTGTCATCATTTCTTAAAACAAAATCACAAACAACATTTTCTTCATTTTTTGAATTCACAACAAAATTCAGTTTCTGGAAGGAAGAAACATCTGTTTTTATGTAATCATTACCATAAATTTCAACACCTGGTACTTTGACAAAGGAATTGATAAGATGAATGATATAGGCAATCAGGTAGTCGTATTCAACAAGTTTTGTTTCCAATGGTTTTCTCATATTGCCAGGAGTTAATTGCTGAAAATGGGGTACACCATATCCTTTTAGTAATATGATATTACCTGCTCCATATGAATAAATTTCAGTGGTTGAATTAATGAATTTCTCAAAATCAGGGTATGTTGAAAACTGCGGTAGTCCTTTATAAGGAAAAAGAAATTTCCTGTTGAGGTTAATTTTATTTTCTGTCGCCTTCTTTAAATCTTCTGATTTCATATCATCTGCTAATTTCAAGCCACCAAAATCACCAAGATATGCTAACAGCAATGTTCCTTCATTTACCTTATTTAAAATCATATCCCTGAATTTCTGTGGAATTACATTCCATCTGACTTTTCCAAGAATAATGACATCGTATTTATTTTTTAATTTTTCTTCAAGGTCTTTTTGATATTCTTCATCTGTTACCTGCACAGGTTTATAGTATGAACTCCAGGGTGCAAATTTATCAGGTGTGGCAAGAGTAAAAACAGTAAAATCCATTTCCATTCTTTGATAAAATTCAATTGTTTCTCTGAAACCACCATCCCTGCGATATGTAATAAATAAAATATTCAGTTTACCCTGATTTGAAGGATTCAGCCATTTGATATGAGGGGTTATCAAATCTGTACCTGGAGTGAAAAATTTTGTTTTGAATGCTTCAGTGTCAGAAAACAGAAGACAATTGCTTGATAATAAAAACACCAGCAGAAAAAATTTTTTCATTATATCTCCCTATTTTTTAATGAAAAACTGGGATCATTCAAAAATTTTTCTCCATTTCGTATGTCAAATGTGGAATCCTGAATTCCCAGTATCTTGAAATTTCTCTTTCATCGCCTGACATCAAAGAGTAAACTGTTGCATCACTGGCATACAACTTGAAACGTACATCTTTTTTTATTACCTGTGAAAGATCAGGATTATTTTTCCATCTGACAGGATGGCAAATTGAGTCACCCTTCAAAGGTATTGAGTTTTCTTTTTCAAAGCCAGGAAATGGCTTCCCTGAAATATCAGTAATTTCAAGTTTGATTTCACCATCAATTTTTGCATTAACAAAAAATTGAGGTTTTTCAGTCCAGAACGGTCTTGTAATTAAAATAGATTGATTCTGTGAAGTTTTTAATCCAGTAAATCTATCGGGTTTTATTGAAGCAAATCCAATTCCACAACGTGGTTCTGGTTTATTCCATTCCTTCGCATTATGTGTTGTTCTTGTTCCAGCATAATAAAACCTTATTTCATTTTCACAAAATACTGGTGAACTTGCTGGCAGAATTTGACCGCAGTCAAATTCATTCTCTTTCCCCCTTCTAATCCAGGGAGTATTTTGTTCTAACCTGTGCCAGGCATAGCCGGTTCTTGTATAAGTAAGCTCTGGCTCCAGATAACCTTCCATTTTCCAGAAACCAAAATCACTTGACTCAGTATGATAAATCCACAATGTTCCAATTTCATATTGTCCATAAGTAAATGCACCCATCCCATAAAACTGTATCTGTGGAGGGTCTTCAGGTGACTGGTCAATCACTGTCTTTGCTTCTGTCCAGTTAATAAAATCCCACGATTCACTCCTTGCAACACGTCGGTCACCAAACATTGGCCTGTGATAGGCAACATATCTTTTATCTGGCAATCTTAAAAGAGCCATCGGACAATCAGGATTTGTTCCAATCACAGGATTTTTAAAGGTAGATACCCAGCCAATACCATCACTACTATGAAAAACAGAAATACGACCTGATGGTGATGCACCACAAATCAATTTATACTTCCAGTTTTCTCTTTCTTCTTTTTCGTCATAAATGATTGCTGCACCATGTGGTTCTTTATCAAAAACAAAATGAGTTTTCTCTCCATTGATTTTTACCACATCATTTTTAACCCTTTCCCATTTAATTCCATCATTGCTTTCAATATAACCAAGGACAAGGGCACCAGTATCTTTAATCCTCGTTGTATACCATGCCTGCCACAGTCCATCAGGTCTTCTAATAACAGAACCATAAAATGAAATCCAGTCCTGTTCAAGTTTATGCCCGGAAACAAAAACAGGATTACCCGAATATTTTTCAGGTAATTCAATTTTTCTTATAAATCCATCAACTACCTCGCAATGCCTGTAATCGAAAAACATTATTTTCAGCATTTTTTAGATTGTGTCCTGTCTTAAATCCCGCCAGAAACTTTCTGTTCCATAAGAATTATAGTGGTATTTATACAACAACTTATGGCCAGGGTCATTAATCCATCTTACTGAACCATCAAAAAACAAGGCATTAAATCCCATTGGAAGCATATCCCTTCCTAAATGGCTATAACCTTCAGAAGATGAACCAGGAGGATTGCCATAATTCCACGCATAATAACCCCAGGCGTCTGCAACCCACATCAATCCTTCTTTTGCACACAAATCAACCCTTGCCTTTGTCTTGCTAAACATTGCAGCATCAGAATATGGCAGTAAATTGTTTGCATAATTAATGTAAACTTTATTATTACTTGCTACGGTTGGATACTCAAACCAGGTATATATCCATCCTTTGTGATAGTATTTGCCTACCCAGTAAAAATAGCGGGGAACAATGTCAGGACAGAGAAGAAACATCGGGTCAGGCAGGTACTTCCCTTTTCCTGTATCCCTCCATCCCATACATAAAATACCAAGACCCACATAACCTGGTTCAGAAGCACTCACTTTCCTCCATATTGTAGGAACTTCAATCGTCCAGGTAGGATTACCACCTGTAGGAACTCTTCCATCATAATCATCAGCATACAAAAATGTTGCAATACCAATCTGCCTTAAATTACTCATACATACTGCCCTTCTTGCCTGTTCTCTTGCTCTTGAAAGAACAGGAAGAATCAAAGATGAAAGAATCGCTATGATCGCAATAACAACAAGAAGCTCAATTAATGTAAAACCTTTACTTCTTTTCATCTTCTCCTCCGTGTTATCTATGTTATCAGAAGTAAAAATACTTCTGTAAATATGGATTCTCATTTTTCACTCCAGTTTTTAATTGTATAATCTGCTATCCACTGGATATGATTCCTTATCATTTCAGATGCAATATCAGGGTTTTTCGTACTCAATGCATTGATGATTGCTTTATGAGGGTAGGGTGTTGGGTCTATTCTGTCTTCTGCTCTTGCTCTTGATAAGGCGAAAAAGAGAGAAAAAATCCCCAGTTTTTTTTCAATAAATTTCAAATACCAGTTTCCTGAAATTTCCACAATTTTCTCGTGGAAAAGACGGTCATATTTTCTTGCTGAAATGATATCTCCCTTTTTTCTCTCTTCATCACATTTTCTTGCATACTCCTCAAGTTGCCTCATTTCTTTTTGTTTTATATTTTTTGCTGCATTTCTTGCTGCAAATTCTTCAATCACTGTTCTTATTTCATAAACCTGTCTGACTTCTTCTTTTGTGAGTTTTTTTACTCTGATTCCCCTGTTTCTTTTTGTGCTTATTATCCCTTCTTCCTCAAGAAGTTTCAAAACCTCTCTGACAGGAGTTCTACTTACTTTAAAATATGAGGCAATTTTCTCTTCTGTAATTTTGCCATTTCCTTTATTTCTTGTGCTTTCAAACAGGTATTCTATAATCTTTTCCCTTATTTCTTTTGACTTTGTTCTCATTTCATTTTGTTATGTATACATATTCTGAAATTATACTACCCGTAATAGGTCATTCTGTCAAGTGTTTTTGTTTTCAGTTTACCCTGAATTTAAAAGATGTCTCAACACCTGAATTTATATCCCTTACAACAAGGGTGTAATTTCCTTTTTCCTCATTGAATGCCAGTGGAATAGTGAAACTGGCACTACCCTTTTCAGCAACAAGATTTTTATTGTATGCCTGAATGTTTTTCCCGTCTTTCAACAGTTCTACCCTTAGTATATGCCTACCAGGAGATTTTGCATCTGTTTTCACATTCAATGTCACAGGAATATTTTCCCCCTGTTTATACTGATTTTTCAAGTTTCCTTCTATTCCATTGACCTTGTATTGAAGGATTGAATAAACCTTTACATTTCCAGGTTTCAGTGTATCAATGAAATTATCAGTATTACCAATGTATTTTTTTGCTCTTACGTCGTATATGTGGGCTTTTTTATCAATGGTGATTTTCACTTTTTTCTCTGATGTTACCTCTGGAATATATGCAAAATAAAGGTTTGTTCCATCAGTATAATAAAATCTTTCTCCAGAATTTACTGGCTTTTCATTATCAAGTATTTCTACCCTCTTTTTCAAATTCGTATTTACAAGGATTTTTTCAAATATATCCTGAACTGTTGAAACATAATCAGCCTTTGCTTTTTCCTCAGCAATAACTTCTCCTGCAACTCCACCTGCTTTCATTGAAGAATAATCTGATACATCAAGATTCAAGTAAATTGCTTTTCCCTTTCCATAATTGTTCAATATGATTGCAGGTGTTCCATCTTCAAAAACTGCCATATTCTTTCCTGTTGTTACCCTGATTCCTGTTTCTGGAATATTCATTTCAAGTTCTTTTTCACCAAACCAGGAATCTTTCAGGATTTTCAACTTCATTTTTTTCTTTGTTAGTTCAACATTTTTTCTGTCAATACCAAAGAGTTCATCCATTTCACTGTTAACATAAACCCTGCCATGCTGGTCTCTTGTTCCTGCCTGATAATCTGCTATTACAGTTCCTCCATTTCTCACAAAATTTTTGATTTCCGTTATTTCATTTCTTGATAGACATAATGTATTGGGTAGAATCAAAACCTTATAATTTGACTTAATCAGTTCGCCATTTGCAATTTGCTCATATGAAAGGAATCTATGCTGGTATCCAAGATTTTGAATCAATGTTTTCTGGCTGTACATATTTCCTGTTCTTGATAATCCGAGTGCCTGTGATACAAGGATTGATGATTGTGAATATGGGAAACAAATACCATCTGAAGTAAATTGTGTTTTGATGAAAAGTTTTCCTATCCCATTTTTAATGTCTGAAAATTCATCTTTTGCCAGGTCATTATATCCACCATGAACTGTCTGGTCAGGTGAAAGAATACCCTGGTGATGTGTCCCTGAATTCCACAAAATATAGTAAAATGCCCAGTGTCCACCATGAAGCAAACTCCTCCATGGGAAATATCTAACACCAGGAGTTGCCTGTTCTATTCCATAACCTCCATACTGACCTGATATAACTCCAAATGACGAAAACCATTCTTCTATCATGCCATTGTATCTTCCTGTGACAGGTGTATATTTTGAAAACTGCCAGAAATCATGTGGAATTGTCAAACTTGGCTGATAAACACCATGCTGACCAACAACACCATTTGGATTACCCTGTTTTACTGCCTCTGCAGGCACTTTATAATAATACTCGCATATTGCCCATCCAGTAAACAATCTCCAGTCGATATACTGAGAAAGATTATTTTTATCCTTCACATCATCTAACCTTACTGGCATTACTTCAGACCAGTCAGAATAATTTGTTCCCCATTGTTGATTCAAATTTTCTATTTTTCCATATTGATTTTTCAACCATTCCCTGAATTTGGCTATGGTTCTTTCTGACCAGTCAAAATCGCCCTGCATATCTCTTTCATCATCAAGATGGATGTAATCAGCACCACCCCATTCAGCATACCCTTTTGCAAGTTTACTCATTCTGTCAATAAATTTGTTTAATTCGTCTTCTGATGGTACAAGTGGTGGATCATATGTAAGATTTTTTGTATCTGCTTTCCTGTTTCCACTGTATCCGCCTTTCAAACTGCAAGAAAAAGGAGGTCCCATCAATAAGTGGTGTGTTTTATAAGCCACATATCTTTCTGTTTTACCTTCCCCATAGGAATAAACATAATCAATGCCTGCTTCCTTTAATTTTTCTGCTGATATAATGATTTTTAATGGATTTGGTTCTAAATTACCCCAGCAGGCAAGATAAAAATCATCATACACAGGCATTCTTTCAGGATATACAAAGAAAATATGTCTATCTTTGCTGATTGTTTTTCCACTTCCATCAACAATAGACACTGCCATATCGTGGTAGATATCAATGATTTTGCTTTTATCTATATCAATCATTATCTCGTTTTTACCAGGATTTACTTCAATTTCTTTTTCCTGCCTGAAAACAACCCTTTTATAAGTGTCCTCAACTTCCACAAGAAGTTTTAATCTGCTTTTTTCTTTCTTGTTATCAATTGTGATAGACCCTTTAATATCTTCATTCGTTCTGTATGCTGATGTTTCCTTTTGCATTTTCGCAGAAATATTTAAATCCCTTGCAATCATAAATTTACAACTTGCCCATGATGTATTTCTTCCCTGATTATCCATCAAAATCAAATCAGCAAGATGTATTTTGTCTGTCAGTGGTCTTTCTATTTTTATTTCTATTTTGTTTTCACCAGGAATCAGTTTTAAATTCCCCTGTTTGCTTTCTTCCAATTCATAAAAACCATTGAAAACCTTTAGTAAATAAGTTTGTTCAATTGTTTTCCCGATATTATTTTCAATGATTGCTTCTATTTTTCCTTCATCTGCTTTTATTTCTTTTACTGAAATACCTGATTCTTTTTTTCCTGCCCAGATGATGCTTTTTGAAAAAAGTCCAAAACCATATTCCCATCCTGGTATCCACATCCATCTTCCTTCTGCCTGCCAGTCACCCAAACTTGGGGCAACTGCTTCATATCCACTTGCAGGATTTCCTTCAATGATAGCAATTCTTCCATTTCCCAGTTCATACAGCCATACTTTTGGTGTTCCGTATGGAAAGTTCTTTGTCATCCATGATGAATCAATTTCTTTTCCATTTTCCTTCAAATATTTTCCAAGAGATCCATAGACCTGATTATTTCTTAAATCCCCCAGTATCACAGCACCTTTTCCCTTTTTCACAAATGAAAATATACTGTCCTGAATATATCCTGGAAAACCATCATTCCAGTTCAAAGCAGAAAAGAAGATAACATCATAATCATTCTCATTTAATTTTCTCAACAAATTTTTCAGGGTATTTTGTGTATACGGAAACTTTTTTGCCTCATCAAAAGCAAGTGAACAACAATCAAACTTTATATCACATCTTTCCCAGATTTCTCTCCAGTATCCAACAGAATTATCACTTCTATTAACAAATAAAACCTTTGTTGTTCCATTACACCATGGCTTTGCCCATTTGACATGTGGTGTTTCAACTTTTAAATCAACCTGTTCATACCATGATGGCAGTGGTGGACTGATAATCTGATATCCATAATATTTTTCGCCTGTTTGTTTCTCTGTCTTTGCTTTCATAAAATATGTGTATGAAGAATCCCCAACCCTGACAGGTCTTTCTGCAATTAGCACTGTATCTTTTCCTTCTTTGATTTTGACATTTATTACATATGTACAATCGTTTCTATCAATCAACAGTGGAAACTGAAAGCCAGTGCCCTTTACCTTTTCAATTGAAAGTTCTTTATTTCCAATCACTGTGATTTTCTCTTCAGGCAGTATTCTGTAGCCATATTCAACAGTTATTTTCCCACCAGCAGGGCCAGCGACATAAACATTGACAGGAATTTCTTTTCCTGGTTTGATATCTTTTGACACAAAATTACCAAGTCCTGATTTTTCGCCTGCTGTAATCCCGACTGTGTATTTCTCGTTTGCTGCATCAATGCTTTCAATTTGATTAACAGGATAAATCACATATTTTGTTGACCACAATGCCCCTGGATTCAATATTTGTTTTCTATATGGCCACTGGACACAAGCCGCCTTTCCTTTTGATAGCCAGCATTCAATGGCGTCAAGATATTCCCAGTCCATTACAAAAACAAGACCAAGTTTACTCTGAACACTCAAAAACCCTGCAAAATTAGAAGTTGGCTCCTGAGAACCAACTGGAGCACTGAATGTTCTTACCTGACTGTCAAAATCACTGAGTATGCCAAGTTCATCAGGAACAAAATACCAGCTGTCTTCACTATCAACCCATGCCCAGTGTCCTGGCATTAAGGTCAATGGAAGTGTTTCATTTGAATTGTTCTTTACATTCAATTCAACATTGATAACAGGTGAATCCTTATAGAGGGTGTAAATTCTTTCTATTCTAACATTCTTATATGATTCAAATTTTCCTGTCCCTGGCAGATTTGAAAAAAGTTTCACCTTACAGTAATCAGGACCTGTTTTTATTATTTCACTTTCATATGGTTGTGCACAATCGTAAATTTTTGCTCCAACCATTTCCCCGAGTTCAACAATATGATCCTGAAACCATCCATAATTTGTACTCATCAATTTATTCTGAGGTTTATAAATTACCTCTGTTGCCTTTCCTCCATCTGAAGGAGAAAAACTGATTTTGAAAAATTCATTCTCAATCGTAAGTGTATCAATTTTTCCATCATCATTTGTATCCCTGTAATATGCATTTGTATCAGCAAAAACAAAACAACTGACAGCAAATAAAAACACTGCCATTAACAATCTTTTCATCATTCCCCCTTGTTATTGTATTAATTCCATGGGTAATAATTCACATATTTTTACAGGTCTATGCTGGTCAATGGAAATCATTGCTGCTATTCCAATGATTGCTGACCTTGCACCTTCTTTGAAACCAGGAAGCATCTGTTTCCCTGTCTCAAGGGATTTTACAAGGTCTCTCATCATAAGAATATCAGCACCACCATGAAAATTTTTTGTTTCCTTTTGTACCTGGTATCTTTTTTCCTTTTGTTCACCAAATTTTTTTTTCACAACTATTGTGTCAGGAATAAATGACCCTGTTACAATTTCTCCTTCTTTACCAGCAAATCCCATATAAAAAAATCCGGTTCCAAAAAATATTTCTTCAAAAATTACTTTTGCTCCATTCGCATAACTTATTTGAACAAGATAATGGTCTGGAACACTTGACGGAGCAAATACACAGTAATTCCTTGTGTATCCATCAACAATTGCTGCTTTAATGTAAATGTCTTCAAGAAGTTTCATCTGGTCTTCTGAAAGTTTTCTTGCATAGGGGCATGTATCAGTTTCTCCACACTCATGGCAACCAGGCCATTTTTTATCACCGCCAAAAACTGCCTGTCCACCAACTGCATAAACCTCAATCGGATAAGAATCAACCATCCAGTTTAATATATCAAGAAGATGACAACCTTTATGAACAATTAAACCACCACTTTTTTCTCTGAACTTATGCCATCTTCTGAAATAACCGCTTCCTTCATAACCACTATAACACCATCCTGTAAGAACATTGCCAATTTCATTATCCTTTGCAATAATTTCTTTCATTTTTATAAAGGTTGTATTGTACCTCATATTAAATCCCATAAACTGCATTTTATTATTTTTTTCTGCAGACAGAAGTATTTCCTTTACCTGCTGAGCATTTATGGCAAGTGGCTTATCACAAAACACATGATAACCTTTTTCAAGACATTTTGTAAGAATTTCAGCATGCGTCCAGTCAGGAGTTGTAACAAAAATCAAGTCAACAATTTTTGCACCAAGAAGGTCATCAACTGAATAAAATTTTTTTGCTGGAGGATAATTGTGGTACTTAATCACTGCCTCCATCCTTACCGGATTTGTATCAACAATTGCTTCAATCTTCATCTCAGGAATTTTTTCCTGTATGACCTTAACAAAACTTGTTCCTCTATCTCCTGTTCCTACAATTCCAACTTTTATCATTTATTGCTCCTTTCAAAAAATTTCTGCATTGACCTTGTTTTCACTCTGTGATATGTATACATATCTTAATACCTGTTTATAAACCCTGTCAAGTATTTTTCAATCAAATGTCAAAAATCAATTCCCTGATGATGCAGGAAGAATAATTTTTTCTGCCTTGTTATTCTTGCATACTGTATTCGGTCCAGCAATAATAATATCTGCGGTCTTATGCCCGGAAAGAACATTGTCTTCAATAACATTGTTATCTGCAAAAGTAGGTTTGTTCATATAGGTTCCATTTTTTTCTTCAATTCCGACATACTGAGTTTTTGTATTCTGATCATCAAAAATTTCATTGTTTTTTATTGTATAGTTCATTGCATCTTCAGTGGAAGCATACAGCATAATTCCAGGGTATTTTCCTGGCTGGGATTGCGAGTTGTTTTTGATGACATTATTCAAAATCATATTACCGGATTTCTTACCACCATTGATTTCAATTCCTGCACCACCATTTTCATAAATCTGATTGCCCTCTATCAAATTGTTTGTATCTCCTGGATTTCCAAGTCCTCCTATTCCATGGCTCTTATTTTTCGCTATGATATTATTGATAATTTTATGACCTGTATTATTCCAGCAAAAATAAAAACCTTCTCCATTTTTGATTGTTTTGTTTTTTTCAAAAATACTGTTTTTCAAACCTGTACCAGGATGTATTCCATTACCAGCACAATTGGTGATTTCACAGTTTCTTACAATACAACTACTGCCTTCCTGAAGGCTTATTCCATCAGTCGGCCAATCACTGATTTTTATGTTTTCAATTAAAATGTTTTTTCCATTGTAAATATGAATACCTGCAAGTGTATATCTTGTTTGTGTTGTATAAACATCTTCTGTCATATTGCCCTTTATTGAAAGATTTTTTATTGTAATATTTTCAACATTTGCTCCGTGAATCAAAGGGAAAACAGCCCAGACAAGCATATTGATTTTTTTGTTTCCTATTTCTTCAGATGATGGAAACGCCTTGAAGTTCATTGAAAGTGGAGATTCAAGAATAAGGATATTTCCTTTTTTCTCCTTTATGAATCCATGATATGGAAGCGATTCATTTGGTGGCTCGCCAATGGTAATTTCTTCTCCCTGATTGAATATATCTGCATTTTTCAAATAAATCTGTGTGTCTCCCTTTGTTATGTCTTTATCAAGCATCGCTGAATCACCAAAAATCAAGCAGGATTTTCCTGGCTTTATATCACCTGTTCCATAAGGTGCTTCAATGGTAATCACTTTGTTATCCCTGTCAATTTCTTTAACAAAGGCAGGACGTGGTTCACCATACCACGATGGTGGAAAACTTCTACAAATGACAATAGCACTTCCAGTACTCATTTTTTCTGGGATTGATTCAAGATATATTCTGTTTCCTTCAGGGCTTTTTACAATATTAATTTTTTTGATTTCTCTGCCATAGATTAACACTGTTTTTTCTGTTGCTTTTCCTTCAATACTGACCTTACTTCTTAAAACAAGCCCTCTTCTCAATTTAAAAACACCTTCAGGAATTTTTACTGTTCCACCCCCGGAGAGATAGCATTCATCTATTGCTTTTTGAAATCCATAATCAGGAAGTTTTTCGTCTAAATACTTGCTGGCATCAATATCAATGGGAAAGGCAGGAATTGCGATGGCAAACAACAGAATCAGGAAAAAAGAAAATTTCATTTTAATTTTTCCTTTTGCGTTTTCACAATACTAATATGTTATTGGTAATTTTCAATTTGTCAAGAACTAACGCAAAATAGAATATGAGCCCTTACCTCTTGAAAAAACGAAAGAGAGGGATTTATCAAAAAGTAAGGTTAAAATTGCCAGGTTAAAAGGTTTATGTTTTAATCTGTAATCAGGGATAATGAGTATTATACCAGGAGGAAAAATGATCTGGGCTAACCTGATACATCTTGGATTCAATATGTGGGAAGAACAGGATGCACAGCCACTGTATGGAATGGAACCAGGAAGGCAAAAAATACTAAATATCAGACGCAGCCAACCATATCTGCGATTTGATGAAGGATTATGGGATGAAATTTTACAGAATATGAAAAAAGCAGGAATGAATATGGTTGTGATTGACCTTGGCGAAGGAGTTCAGTATGAAAGTCATCCTGAAATAGCAGTAAAGGGTTCGTGGACAGTAAAAAAATTAAAAGAACAATTGAAAAAATTGCGTTCAATGGGCATTGAACCAATACCGAAAATGAATTTTTCAACAACGCATGACGCATGGCTGGGAAAATATAGCCGATGTGTATCAACTGATACATATTATGCTGTGTGTCGCGATTTGATTGATGAAGTGTGCTACATTTTTGAAAAGCCACGTTTTTTTCATCTTGGCATGGATGAAGAAACAGCAAACCACCAGCGTTTTTCTCTTTACGCTGTGATGCGGCAGCACAATCTATGGTGGCATGACCTTTATTTTTTTATCAATGAAGTTGAAAAGCATAATGTGAAAGCATGGGTATGGTCTGATTACTTATGGCATCATCCTGATATTTTTTTCAAAAAAATGCCAAAAACAGTTGTCCAGAGCAACTGGTATTATGGAAAAGTTTTCAACAAAAACATTGGTTATGTAAAAGCATATCTTGAACTACAGGAACATGGTTACCAGCAGATACCAACAGGAAGTAACTGGTCAGTGAAAGAAAATTTCATCAAAACAGTTTCTTACTGCACTTCCCGCATATCACGTGATAAATTGCTTGGTTTTCTTCAAACAGTATGGCTACCAACGACAAAAAAATTCAGAAGAAAACATCTTGAGGCAATAAAAATTGTGTCTGAAGGAATCAAATATTTCAACAGGAGAAAGAAATGAACAAAAAAGACAGGCAGATATTGAGAGAACTGGCAAAACAATATATGGAAATCTGTAATTATCCGATTCAGGATGAAAGAAGGAAACTATGGACAGAAAAAAATAGTTTGAAGGAAACAAGACCCTTGATTTTTGTAAGGTTTGGAATGTGGAATGCCTGGTGCACGGATATTTTTGGAGACCATACACTTTTGTGTGAGGATGAATTTTTTCGTTTTTATGAGAGACATTTTAGAATGAATCTATTTCATTATGAAATCAATGATGACTGGATTTTTGAACCATATGTTACTGTCAGGGCTGTTTTTGAAACTGATAGCTGGAATAATCTGTGGGGAATACCAGTAAGTGTCACCCCTTCATCAATGGAAGGCGGAGCAGCAAAATATGAGACAGCATTGAAGGACTGGAGCATGATGAGTTTACTTCGTGTTCCACAGCATAAAATTGATGAAGAAAAAACAAAACAGAGATACTCTTTACTTTCTGACGCCATTGGAGACATTATTCCTGTGGGAGTAGATAGAAGTCCTGTGTGTCTTGGGTTTTCAATGGATATCTCAACACATCTTGGTAGACTCAGGGGACATCAGCAGATTATGCTTGATATGTATGATGCTCCTGAAAATCTTCATAAACTTCTTTCGTTTATGCGTGATGGAATTTTAGAAAATCAGAGACAGGCAGAACAAGCAGGTGATATTACACTACTAAGTCATGTCAACCAGGCAATGCCATATTGCAGAGAACTTGAAGGGCCAAAAATTAATTCTGGACCAAGAAAAAGAAAGCAGATATGGGGATACAGCGCTGCTCAGGAATTTACCCTGATTTCACCTGCAATGCATCAGGAATTTTTATTGCAGTATCAGTTACCGATTCTTGAAAATTTTGGATTGGTTGCCTATGGTTGCTGTGAGAATCTTACGGAAAAAATAGAAATGCTACGGCAGATTCCAAATCTGCGTATTATCGCAGTAACACCATCTGCTAATGTTCACAAATGTGCTGAAAAAATAGGAACCGATTATGTTCTCTCATGGAGGCCAAACCCAGGTGATATGGTAGGTTATTCATTTGATGAAGGAAGAATTCGCAGGATTGTTTCTGATGCAATGAAATCATTAAAACACTGCCACACAATCATAGTGTTAAAGGATATTGAAACAGTCCAGAACGAGCCCGACCGACTTAAAAAATGGGTTGAACTTGTCAGAAAAATTACCTCAACATGAACTTTTCTTTATAAGATTGATTGCATTGTTATAGAAAATATCCCTGATCTCTGAAGAAGTAAGCTGCAGGATTTCAGATGCCTGTTTGACTGCCCTGAGTTCTTCAAGGCCAAAACAAACAGGATGACATGATGGGTATTTATTCCATTCAAAGTTCTCTGTGTCAAGCCATAAAAATCCATCTCCAAGAGTAAAAGAACGGCCTCTTCTTTGAGAAAGTGGATAATCAGTACCCCATAAAACTTTTTTCACTCCAAGTTTTTTTATGGCAGAGACAATTGTTGAAGATTCACAGATGACAGAGGTGTCAACCCAGATATTTTCAATATCTTTCAGTTTCTCAATGCCATCTTCAAAATTATATGTATTAAAACTTGCTCCCATATGAGCAAGTATCAGTTTTACATCAGAATATTTTTTGCACATTTTTCTGATAAATAGATAATTTTCAGCATCTGCAATAGTAAAATATCTTACAGGATGCAACAGAATAATAAGCTCATAATGATTGGCAATTTCCCACAATCTTTCAGGAAGAAAACCAGAAACAGGACTGTTGATTGTTGGGGTTATTTTACTGTGGACATGATATACCTTAAATCCAACAATTTGGGAATGCTTCAAATATTTTTCTATCTGTGGGTTTTCTGAATCCGGTGTCACAAAAAGCAAACCATAACAATCAGGATTTTTCTTAAGCTGGCCTATCAAAAACTTATTTCCTTTTTCAAAAACATCTTTCATAAATGGAACAACACTGAAAAAACCGCTTGCTGGCTTTGTTTTTCCAAGAAGTTTTTTCATATGTCTACGCCAGACAGTTATTGTAAGATTCTCAGGACCACTTTTGAACCAGTTTGCCTTTCCTTTGATGTAATAATCAAAATCCTGGTCTTTCACTCTGTAAATATGTGCGTGGCTGTCAAAAGCACAATCAGGCAGGAATTTCTGTATTTCCTGTGAGATTTTTTCTTCAACTTCAGAAAAATCATAAACCCATTTTTCTAAAATCTTATTCTTGCCCATTCTATATTCGTGCTGTCAGGATTAACACCATTGTAAAAAGCCACAATGATATCAGTGTCATTTACTTTCGCTGTAATTGGCCAGCCGACAGAAAATTTGTTAAATTCTGCCCATGTATCTGCCATTGTT
>Ga0078972_1003980_pt1 | contig 42361 bp, 32 predicted proteins | sample YelNatPaOPGAMG01_FD_67568 | JGI IMG/M metagenome (GOLD analysis project Ga0078972, IMG submission 67568) | Hot spring thermophilic microbial communities from Obsidian Pool, Yellowstone National Park, USA - OP-RAMG-01 (SPADES assembly) (version 2) | ecosystem: Environmental > Aquatic > Thermal...
CCATACTGTTATTGCCTCCTTGGAATGTAGATGTGGCGAAAGATTATGCCGGCATTATTGTGGGCGCTAGTATGGTGGGCATGCTTGCACGCAGGCGCGCATGGCTGTATGGCGGACTTATCGGTACGGCTCTTGCCGCTTGCCTTCTTTTCGGACTTTATAGGATGGTGACATGGTATTCCAAGAGTTTCTGGAGATACCCGGATGGTACCCTCGATTTACATCTTAGGTTCTTCGCGCATGTTGTGTCATTTGTTATCGTAGGAGCAACAGCAGCCGGAGTTGTTAGCTGGCTGACCAAGAAGAAACGACAGAGTGTTGTGTGATTCTCCCTCAATGGCTTAGATGCAATAAGTGTGGGCTCGAGTGGAAGTGAAATAGGACACCTGGACAGCGCGGATTTCATATTCTAAACGATCAGTCGGGGAATGATACTAACTGCGATGACCTTACCTGCGGCCCGGATACGGTTAAGCACATCTCCCCGAAGCAGTACAAGGACCTACGCCGGAGGAGCACCACATACCATCCCAAGCAGTTTGCCGGCTTTTCCCAGCAGGTTCACCTTACCACAGGCAACCTGCGCATCTACACGCATGGTGATGCCTTTTCGTTATCAATCCGTTGCTACTCACCGATGACTGTAACTAGAATTCTGCGGCGGTGTGGCTTGACGTCGCATTCGATGAAAAAGACTTGCTGCCATGTTCCAAGAGCAAGCCTCCCATCAATAACCGGCACTGTTAAGGACGGACCAAGGAGAGTCGCCTGTAGGTGAGAGTGTCCATTGCCATCATGCCATGTCTTCTCGTGCTCGTACCCACGCCCTGGCGGAACTAAATCATCCAGTAGTTTAGGCAGGTCACGCACCAAACCTGGCTCTAATTCAATTGTTCCCACAGCACCCGTGCTCCCTAGATTAAAAACATTTGCAATTCCTGTCTTTACACCCGATTCTGCTACGATTTGGCAGATACGACCAGTGAGATCGTGTACCTCATGCCTCACGCTCGTACTAATGTTAATCTCAGCCTGATGTACCAATTGTGCCCTCCCAAAGCCTAATCTTTTGCAAGCATATCAAAGGACTCCAACATCATCAATCCTTGACATATTCGAGTGGTTTCATGTACCTTGCGAACAAAAGATGCAGAGAAAGCAAATGCCCGGAAGAGTTCTCAAACTTCCATTATTACTCTTGCCATTGTCTCTTTTGCTAATGTCGTGCCTAACCAGCGGTTGTGGCAAGCAAGAACAACGTGCCCAAAATGGCGTCATAGTACTCGATTTTTGGAACGGCTTCACAGGACCCGACGGGAAGACAATGGAAAAAATCGTGGATGCGTTCAATAAAGAACACAAAAATGTGAAGGTTCGCATGCAGATTATCCCCTGGGGCACCTATTACGACAAGGTTACGCTGGGACTCGCGTACGGCAAGGCTCCGGATGTTTTCATTCTTCACACAGATCGGCTTCCCGAATATGCCGACAGTGAGGCACTCAATTGTATTGACGACCTGGTGAGATTAGGAGGACTTCAGCCCAAGGATTTCATGCCCCGTGCCTGGTCCGCAGCGAGATGGAAAGGTCATCAATATGCCATACCGCTCGATTGCCATCCCATCGGTCTCTACTACAACGTTGACCTTTTCAAGAAGGCAGGCATTGTGGATGACAAGGGCAAAGCAAAACCACCTAGGAATCTTACCGAGTTCGTCGAGGCTGCAAAGAAACTCACAGTTGATCGAAACAAAGATGGTAGACCTGAGCAATGGGGATTTGCATTCACTTGGCTGAGAACCAATGCCCATACCTTTCTTGCCCAATATGGCACTGGCTGGATTTCACGCGACCTGAAGCATTCCGACTTGACCAGTCCGAACGCGCGCAAAGCATTCTCACTAATGACGCGTTTCATTTATCAAGATAAGATTTGTCCGGCGCCGGAAGGACAAGACGCGTGGGTGGGATTTCGCACTGGCAAAGTGGCAATGGCACTCGAAGGTATTTACATGCTTACAAGTGTGGAGGAGCAAGCGGGACTACATTTCGCAGGGGCGCCTTGCCCACAATTCGGACCAGTGCCTGCGGTATGGGGTGGCTCGCACCTCATGGCAATGCCCGCGAAGATTTCACCTGAGAGACGCTCGGCGGCGTGGACCTTTATTAAATATCTCTCCGACCATTCACTTGAATGGGCTCGCGGCGGGCAAGTACCGGTCAGAAAGAGTATCTTGGCAAGCGCTGAGTTTAGGCGACTGAAAGTCCAATATGAATTCAGCAAGAAACTGCCACACGTGGTCTACCTGCCGCAGTCGGTTGCTACAAACCAGGTGCTGCCGTTTTGTGATGCCTGTGTAGAAGCAATCCTGAATCGCATTAAACCAATGGATGAGGCACTTTCTGAGGCCGCCCGTAGGATTAACCACGTACTGGAAAGATCATGAAAGCATGGAACCGAAACAAATATGCAGCCGGCTTTCTTATACCCTACTTCTCCCTATTCGCCGTTTTCGTAGTGGCGCCGATAGTCTACGGCTTCTTCATCAGTTTGCATAAATGGTACATCCTTTCGCCACACCCCACTTTCGTTGGCTTTGCGAATTATAGGGCTGCTCTAAAGGACGACCTGTTCAGGATTGCCCTGCTTCGCACAGGTTACTTTGTGCTCATGGTTGTCCCCATCGGCAATGCGCTTTCACTTCTGCTTGCCGTTAGCCTAAACCAAGGCTATCGCGGGACAACCATATACAAAGTCTGCTACTACCTGCCTGTGCTCACATCTGTCTCAGTCGTTGCCATTGTATGGCGCTGGCTTCTGTCAAGTGAGTTTGGCATAGTCAACTATTATTTGCGACTCCTAGGCCTGCGCAGCATCAACTGGCTATCTGACACGAAAACTGCGATGCCTTCTATCGCTCTACTTTCAATCTGGTGGGGCGCCGGAGGAAATATGCTTGTTTACCTTGCGGGTCTCAAGAATATACCTAGAGAACTTCTCGAAGCGGCGGAAATTGATGGTGCTTCACCGGGACAAAGATTTCGAAGCGTCACAATCCCACTTCTGAGACCAACGATACTGTTTTGCCTGGTGATGTCAGTGATTGCTTCGTCCCAGGTGTTCGGGCAAACATACATACTCACTGGTGGCGGTCCGTATTACTCCACGCTGACTGTCATCCTTTATATGTATCAGCAAGGTTTTGGTTTGTATCAACTTGGCTATGGTGCGGCTGTAGGGTATCTTCTTTTCGCCGTAGTGCTGGTATTCACATTGCTACAATTTAAACTGCTTCCTTTCAGGAGGCTTTAGAAATCGCTAATTGACAATACAATGCGAAGAATAAGAAGTCAGTCGAAAGTCATATCGATAAAAGCCATAATTGCTCAACTCGGCATGGCTCTGGGTGCAGTGATCATGCTTGCACCAATCGCATGGATGCTGTCAACCTCCTTGAAACATGAGTCGGCGGTGCTGAGCGCTGTGCCGCACTGGATTCCCAATCCGCCGACTTTGGAAAATTACATCAGTTTATTCACACAAACAAAGGACTTTCCTGTTTTCCGATGGCTAGCAAACAGCATCTTCGTTTCATCAAGCGTGACATTCCTCGTTTTGCTTGTCACGAGTTGCGCAGCGTACGCTTTTGCTCGTTTAGAGTTCAAGGGACGAGAGTGCCTCTTTATGGTAGTGATAGCGACGATGATAATCCCATCCCAGGTCGTGCTGATACCCGTATTTCTTATTGTGCAAAAGTTGGGATGGTTCAATTCATATTTCGGCTTGATAGTCCCTGGACTTGCGAGCGGCTTCGGGGTTTTCCTCCTCAGGCAGTTCTTCCTTACAATACCTGTGGAGTTTGAAGAGGCAGCCTACATGGACGGAGCAAGCCCCATTTCTATATACTCACGGATTGTTCTCCCTTTGGCAAAACCGGCTTTAGCAACACTTGCCATTTTCACCTTCATTGGTTCATGGAACGACTTTGCTTGGCCTTTGATCATAACAAACGATATTTCGCTGAGAACCTTGCCAATCGGGATAATGATTTTCCAGGGGCGCTACACACAGGAGTTTGGATTGACGATGGCGGCTGCCGGAGTTTGCACCATTCCAATTATCATAGCGTTCCTTGTCTTCCAGCGCCGAATAACCGAAGGCATTGCCATGACCGGGCTCAAAGGTTAGGGCACACGATAACGCAATCTGTCTGATGGAAAATAGAGCATAAGCGTACGGGTGCGTGCGTTCTCAACCTTCGGTTAACGAAGTATCACAACTTGCTAAAGCCTCATCCCTTGACAAGACCGTTTCATATACGGTGAGCACCCTCCGTACCATCTCAGACGTCGAGAAGCGGGACGCATTCTTTTCCGCATTTGATGACAAACGATGGTACAGCGATGAATCCGCTAATAAGAGTTTGATTTTCGCCGCAAAGTCGTCAACGTCATTTTCGGAAAGTAAACTATCTTCTCCCTCAACTAGCATCTCAGGGCTGCCCCCAGCGCGGACGGCCACACATGGCAGACCCGCGCCCAGAGCCTCACTCAGCACCAAGCCCTGTGTCTCGGTCATGGATGGAAACGTGAAGATGTCCCCAGCGGAGTAATATGCTGCTACCTCTTTTCGGCTTACTGGTCCGCTAAACACTACCCGCGATGCCGCTTTCAATGAGGATGCCAGACGCCGTGCCTGGACTTCCCAGGGGCCACCGCCCACGATGAACAGATAGAGGCTAGCATAAGTCTGCGCAAGGCGATCAAATGCTGCAAACAGCAGTCCTAAGTTTTTCTCCCTAGCAACACGACCGACGTAAAGCAACACCTGCGCCGTCTCTGGTATGCCATATTTCGCACGGACCGAAGCACGCGCTTGGGGATCCCTCTTTGTGCCAAGTTCGTTCCCGGTGGGAATTACGTACATGGGAGTACGGACACCAAAATCTCGAAGCATGCTTTGGACATATGCCGACGGTACGATCACACCACTGCATCGGTTGTAATAGCGACGCATCAATCCAATGATAAAACGTTGTTTTGCGGACTTGGGAGCGAAGGGGAAATAGTGAACGTATTCCGTATATTGAGTATGATTCGTTGACACTATGGGGATTCGCTTTCGCATCGCAATCCTGAGCCCTAACCAACCAAGCATCCACGGGGTATGTGTATGAACTAGGTCCAAATCTAGATTCTTAAGTTTCTCGGGAACTCGCGACAGGTAAGGCAGGGGAACAGGATATTCAGGATCTGCCCAAGTGCGGATTGCCGGTACTCGATATACATGTTCATCTTCGTCCCTATAACCAGGAAATGCCGACGTTACCACGTATACCTCATGCCCCATTTCTCGAAACCGCTTTACTAGTAAGCCCACTGACACCGCAACACCGTTGAGCAAAGGTTCATAACTCTCGCTAAAAAAACATATCCTCATTCCAAAAGCACCAGCCTATCGCCAACCGCCAAGCAGCGCATGTCAGCACTGCCGGCAGGTAGTTCCACCACGGTGGCGGCACCGTGACACCTTCCAAGTAAGCGCCACGGCGGCACCGAACGATCAATCCTGAGTATGCGAGCGTCGTTATTCAAATAAAGGATATCAATCGCAAAACGCATGAAAAAGGTGTGCACCCACGCACACCTTTTTATTACTACCCCTTCGCCCGGAGATATACTCGGACGACATGCAAGTCCGACCAACTTCCGAGGGAACCAATGCGCGTATTCCACTTTATCGGCAATAATGCAGCCTGTTTCAGTTGCAATCTTCATTGCATGTTGGCACACCCACTCAAGAGCCTGGTCAGCACTGACCTCTTCTGCCATGGCACACGCCGCTTTCTACTGCTCTAGCATTCTTCCCTGCTTTTCAAGAAATTCCAGGACATCTGAAAGTTTGAACCTGCGTTGGTTGCCTGCTGTCCGGTAGTGCCTGAGCAGATTGCGATTTGTATAACGCCTAACGGTAGTCGGGCATACGTTTAGAATCCGGGCGGCTTCTTCGAGAGTAAGTACCGGGTCAAGCAGACGTTCAAGGAGTTGTTCGCGTGTTTCCTTAAACGGCTTGTATGAATTCTGCGCCACTTCTTTCTCGGCACCCGTGATGTCAACCGCCTGCGCCTCTTTGTCCCGTTTTCGCACGGTAGCCCGCTTGGACGAGGGTTTCCTACCCTGCACCGGAGGCTCCAACATCTGAGAAGATGACTTGCTAACTGATGCTGACCTCAGTGCATCCGAACTGACCTCCTCCACTGTCTCACGCTCAGACTCCGCCTGTTCCTGCAGGTGCTCTTCACGCACCGCAGTTCTTTTGTTCTTCTTTAGAGCCTGTTCCTGCCGCTCCAGGTACCTTGTCCATTCCTCAAGGCTGCGCATAATATATGTTCCTCCGAACTACCTTCCGTTGGTTCTTCTAACACATACTCGGCTATGGCCAGAACCTCGAAGTCTGGTCGTCGCCCTATAGGAAAACTGGTGCTCATCGTTCAAATAATCAGCATTGCGTCACCGAAACTGAGAAAGCGATACTTCAGCCTCTTTGCTTCGTCATACGCACGCATTACCTTTTCCCTGCCAGCAAAGGCAGACACCAGAATTAGGAGAGTTGACCTTGGCATATGAAAATTCGTAATAAGTGCATCCACGATTTTGAACTCGAAACCAGGCATGATATAAAGTTCGGTTTCGCAGTCCACCGGTGCTACTTTGTGCCTACCAACAGCCGCACTTTCCAGTGCGCGGACTGTCGTCGTACCCACGGAAATGATTCGCCCTCTCGCCGTGTTTATCGCCTCCGCTGCTTCCGGAGAGATAGAAATACGCTCCTTGTGCATCGGGTGATCTGCGATGAACTCAGTCTTCACCGGTCTAAAGGTGGCTATACCGACGTCCAGCGTTATGAAGGCAATCTTGACATCCTTCGCCCTGACCTGCTCGAGCAGGCTTGGTGTAAAATGCAAGCCTGCAGTCGGTGCCGCCGCGGATCCCGGCTCGTCCGCATAGATCGTCTGGTACCTCTCCGGAGTGTCCAATTTTTTCCGGATATACGGCGGTAGCGGAACCTCGCCAAGGCTTTCAATCAATCCACGGACTTCTTCGCTTTGACCGAAATCCAGTATCCTACCACCGTCTGGTGTCCGCGCCAAGACTTGCGCCGACAATTGCTCATCCCCGAACACAATCTGGGTGCCCGCTTCTAGGCGACGCCCCGGCTTGACCAGCGCCTCCCACTTGTTTGGTGCAACCTCGCGGAGAAGAAGAACCTCAACTTTACCACCGGTGGGTTTCACCCCGCGAAGCCGTTTAGCCGTTACTCGTGTATTGTTGAGGACCAGGACGTCGCCTGCCTGCAAGTAATCCGGCAAATTATAAAAGAACCTGTGTTCAATTCGTCCAGAACCCCGATGCAATACAAGAAGTCTTGACTTATCCCTTTCTGGAAGGGGATCTTGTGCAATCAGTTCTGGCGGCAGTTCGTAGTCAAACTCGCTTAGGTGCATAGTATCGCCAAAATGACTTTTTCGAACCTGCCATCCCAAATCGTAAGAATAAACACACTCCTACTGACCCACTCTCGTAAGGAGCCAGAGGAGCAAACTTAGGATTATGCTTATCAGTATGCACGTCACAATTGGAAAATATATCCTGACGTTTCCCCACTTGATTGCTATGTCCCCTGGCAATAGAGCGCCGCGTCCACCTGTCATCTTGGAAAAAAGTACAAACAAACTTCCCACGATTATGAGGAGTACACCCATCAGGATTATAAATTTGCCAATAGATCCAATCCCGTCCATAGAAAGTTCCTATCTCCACGCCCCCATGTCTTTTTCTGTCATTAAGCCGACTATCAATTACCTAGAACTTTCCAATCGCCTGACGGAAATTATTCATCTCCGTTTTCGCTTCGGACTGAAGCAGTTCCGCCTGCTGCGCATACTGTCCCTTGTCAGTTTCAAGATAGGAAAGTAGACTGGCGGTTGACTGAGACAGCAGACTGGTTGCCAGCACGGCGTGCGAATATGCGGACTTGAATTCCTCCGCGACTACCTGCGATGCCACAAAGTTTGCCAATCCTTCCGCGAGCGCATCAACATTCTTACACTCCCGATAGTAGTCCTCCCGTCCAATTTCCAAACCGTCAAATTGTTCTGTGACGGTCTTCAATTTGCCAAGTACAGAGTTCCATTCCTCATAAATCACCTGTGCAAGTAACGAAAACTTCTCTGCTTGCGTCAGATCTTTCCCTGAAGATGCCTCTCTTGCCCGTACCAAGTGTTGAAGTGCGCGGTCATACATGTACCGCGCACCATATAGTTTATACAACTTTTCATGCGGCGCTGGGTTTTGAGGAGCCAATCGTGCCGCCTCTTCGTATTGCGCTGCTGCTTGCTCAATTTTGCCTTGGTTCCAATACAAGTCACCCAAATCTAGCCGGGCATCTATGTTGTCGGGATTAAGACGAACAATTTCTTCATACTCATTCGCAGCCGAATCCAGATCCCCTGTGGTTGTATAGTACTGAGCAAGCGCGCTGTAGAGAGCGGAATCCTTCGAAAACAGCAAGCCACGAATGCACTCGTCAATGGCCTCCTGAGACATTCCCAACTTCCAGTATGCGTCTGCAAGTTTGACCCTCGTCTGTGCTTCTCCTGGCATCAGATTAACTGCGCGCCTTAAAGCACAGACCGCGTTATTCAGGTCACCTTTCTTGAAATATGATTCGGATTCTTTTACCAACTTGTCATGTTCCGCCTGAATATTCCTTGGACCCGCCTCAGTTTCCCGGGCATCCGAAGACACGGGCGCGAGTTCTTCAGGTTGAATCAGGCGCTCAATCGCAGCACCACCAAAGGCAAGGATTACGATTCGTGACACCGCACTGCTAGCGGCGGTAGTTATAGCATTCTTACGAGTCGTAGCGGCCATTCCACTCAAACCACTGGCGATTTTGCTGGCGCCTTCCGCCACCCACCGTCCTCCAGAGGGCACCTTGTAGAGTTCCAAAGAAACGTGAACGTTTTCACTATCCACCGACCCCTGAATGCGCAATCCGTAAGCCGCTCCGGCACCCCGTGCGATTTCCGCACTGTGCCCCGGCTCCCAGGGCTTCGCAAGAACGTCACTTCTGATTTTGCCTTCTAGAACAGCTCGATTAATCGTGGGGTGGTCACGGTTAAACACCATGGTATCAACATTGGCGTTCTTGGCAAGAAGTGACGTGACCACAGAAACGATCTCAGGATCGCATGGAGTCTGGTCCTTGTCATTCCCAGGGAGGGGGAATACCATAACAAGCGGACGAGCTGCCTTGCCATCCGACGCCGCGTAAACCGTGCACGTTATCGTGCAGACCGCGAGAAGCAGTGCTGAGAAGAACTTCATAGGTGGTTTCCTCAACGCGCCTGTTCCTTGCATACGTTGATTCCCGCTTCACAGGCGCGGATTCCCCTTGCGACTTCATTTTGATCCCGACCAGCCCTCAATTGCTCCTGATAGGAACGGATGGCACGGTTGTAATCCTCAATCGCCTCTCTGTATTCACCCAGTCGCTGGTGACACAAAGCCCTATGCTGGAGCACATACGCCGGGTCTGTTGTCTGATGTAGGGCCTCCGTATACGCCGCGATCGCCTCGCGGTACTTTTCCTCTCTCTCTAACTGATAAGCCCTATCTCCGGGATTTATTGGAGCGGCAGTTGTTTTTGATTCAGTAACGGTCATCTGAGGAGTAGGTGCGCGAGGAGTCACCATGACCGGCGCACTGGTCGGCTCTTGTACCGGTGTAATGACAGGCGATGTCTCGCTCGTCGGTTTACTCTGTTTATATTCGCTCTGCTGCACCGGTTGACGCTGTTCCCTCAATTGAGCAGCACCTGGCAACGGTACTGAGGGCACTCCCTCACGTTGAGGTCGAGTCACATGCTCACCCTGAGATTCTTGCACCTGACCAGGTTGGACGCCCAATCTCCGCGCTTGCTCCTGACCTTGAGGCGTCGCCTGCTGACCTGGCGCCTGTTGGGGCACTCCTTGCGGCGCAGCCCCAGGAGATCCAGGAACACCCTGCCATGGATACACAGCCTGGGGTTGCGAAGATTGTTGGGTCTGCCGTTCCTGAGCACGGGCAGCCTCAGGAGCTCTTTTTGTACTTCCTCGGGTTGCAAGACTGATCCCTGCGACAAGTACGATGAACACCACTAGGCCCGCAAAGATAAGTGGTGCATGGGGCTTGAGCCGCTGAACAAGATCTGCCCATTGGATAGCACTGGGTCTTGCAGCGCTCAACCGACCAGCCTTCAGATCTTCCAGCCTGCGCCTGTGAGCATCGTTTGCAGGATTCAAGGCAACTGCACGTTCATACTCCGCAATAGCCATTCCCCTGTCGCCTCGCCGTTCATATAGCGAGCCAAGAAATGCATGCGCCGATGCATTGTTCGGATCAAGGGCAAGCGCGCCGCGACAAGCGAGTATCGCATCTTCTAGACGCCCGGCTTCGCTATGACGGTAGGCGCTATATATCAATTCGCCAACCCTCAAAGAGTCACTCGCGCCAGCCGAATCTTCCGCTGCCAGCCTCGCTCCGCACTCGTTGCAGTACTTGGCATCGTCATCGTTTTCTTTTCCACAGGTTTTGCAGATCATGGTAGTTCCTTTCGATGTTCGATCAAGGAATCACCTTATTCAATGGGTACTCTACTAGCCCTTCTGCTCCAGCGCGCCTGAGGGTTGGTATCAAATCACGCACTGTCTTCGCATCGATTATGGTCTCAACTGCACACCAATCCTCATCACTCAATGAGGATATTGTCGGCTTCTTCAAAGCAGGAAGGACAGCCACCACCTTTTGCAGTTTTGACTTGGGGACGTTCATCTTCAATCCCACCAGTTGTTCGGCATTGAGTGCCCCTTTCATCAACATGGCCATGTTTTCAATCTTCGTGCGTTTCCAGCCATCCTCCCAAGAGGCTTTGTTTGCGACCAGTCGTGCTGTGGACTCCATAATTGTGCAAAGAATCCGAAGACTATGTGCACGCAGTGAACTTCCAGTCTCAGTATTCACCACAATTGCGTCGGCAAGATAGGGAACTTTTACCTCGCACGCGCCCCACGAAAACTCGACGTGCGCGCTTACACCATGTTCTTTCAGCCATCGTTTCGTAAGATTCACATACTCTGTCGAGATCCTCTTCCCCTCGAGGTCCTTAATTGAATTGATATTTGATTCTTCTTGGACAGCAACCACGATTCGCAACGGACGCATTGTGGTTTTGTTATAGGAAAGGTCAGCAACTTCGATCACGTCGGCATTGTTGTCAGCTATCCAATCTAGCCCCGTCAATCCAGCGTCAAGGATACCATCCTGAACGTACCTGGGTATCTCTTGGGGTCTTACCAGGAGTGCTTCTACCTCGTCGTCATCGCAGGATGGCATGTATGAGCGGGTATTTACATGAAAGTCCCATCCTGCCTTCTTGAGCATACTAAGGGTTGCGTCCTGCAGGCTTCCTTTTGGGAGTCCTATTTTTAGTTTCAATTATTTCACCTCAAAATACACTCAGAAATCCAATCCCTAAACGCAGTATACAGGAGGAGCATCGGTAAGTCAAGGTTTGACGAAGAAAACCTGCACAGCGGCGACTCTGCCTTGTTATTTCACTCAACATGACTCAAGCCCCGCGTCTCACGTTTGTTTTTTATGACGACTTCGAACCTAGCAATGTTCGCCTGCCATCTCTGCTGAACGTCGTTTCCCCTGCCGATAATATGAAATGACAATAAGCATATCACCAGGCGGAGGATGGTATGAGTCAAGGCTCAATCATAGATATCGCTATGGAATGCCTTCTAGCCGGTGAACCCGGCAGGACCGCGGAAGAAAGACATCATTGCAGGCGCGTCGAAAAACTTTGTGCCCTCACGGCAAGACAGTTAGGATGGTCGAGCGAAGAGATATCAGACCTTAGATTGGCGGCACTGCTTCATCACATGGATCGCAAGCGAATACCTGAATCCGCCCTTGCTCCTGGCGTAGCGGCTTACCTCAGTAGTTTCAGCCGACGGAACGTTGACCACGAGACTTGCTCAGAAAAGCATACATGCAGAGCAGAGCAGGCAGCCAGTATTCTCGCACTCGCCGACGCCTTCGACCGACTCACTACGCAACAAAGGTATCGCCGAGCACTTAGTAATGAAGAGGCCCTACGCATTCTGCGCCACGACGCGACTACGCCATTTGAGCAAACAGCACTTGATGCGTTTTCGCAGATTCAGTCGGTAATGACAGACATCCCCGACGCAGCGGCGGCGTAGCCGTACTATTTCTCACTTTCAGGTTTCATCTTTGGCAAGGTGACGGTAAAAGTGCTACCGACACCCTCGGTACTTTCCACAGTCACCGTTCCGCCGTGGGCCTCAACAATATCGCGCACGATGGATAAGCCCAAGCCAGTACCGCCTAACTGCCTTGATCTTGCCTTGTCAACGCGGTAGAACCTCTCAAATATCCGATCAATGTGTGCAGGCGCTATTCCAACACCAGTATCTTTGACTCTCAGGATAACGCTTGATTCTGTCTCCTCTCCTGAAATTTCTACAGAGCCTCCCTCCGGTGTATACTTGATCGCATTATCAACCAAGTTCACCACCACCTGATATATCTGCCGGCGGTCCACATACGCTCGCAATGCAGGAGGCACTGTCACCGCAATCCCAATCCGGCTACGGTTCGCGCTCTCAGCCAGATTCGAGACCGCTTGCCCAACTATTTCTCTAAGATTGACCATCGAACGACGCGGTCTGCGCTTTCCAGATTCCAACTCGGAGATATTCAAAAGGTCGGTGAGCAACAGTGAAAGCCGCTCAGTCTCCGAATCCAGGCTATTCACAAACCTCTCTAGCGTCTGGGGGTCTTGCATTGCCCCAGCCTGAAGCGCACCAACAATTGCCCTGATGGAAGCCACCGGAGTGCGGAGTTCGTGGCTCACATTAGCCACAAAATCCTTGCGCATTTCCACCAACCTGCGGCTTTCGGTCACATCATGCAGAACCAATACAGCCCCGGATATGCTCCCACGCTCGTCGTGTACTGGCGAAGAATATACCTGCACAATCCTTTCCGCAGGCAATTGGCTTCCAAGTTCTTCACTGATAATTCGACCAGTTTCCAGCGTCGTGCGAACCATCGCAGGTACGTTCGGGATGTTCGTCAACGCTTCTATTTCTTTCCCAACGACGTCCTGCGCTTTCACACCAAACATTCGCTCCGAAGCAGGGTTCAAAAGTAGTATTTCACCTTTCCTGTCGGTTACCACGATACCGTCAGCCATTGTCCGCAGTATCGTACCCATGCGGTCCTTTTGTTCGGCAAGTTGCCCGATATTGTCGCTTAACCTCTCTGCCATCAGATTAAGGCTTGCAGCCAGTTCTGCCACCTCATCTTTACCAGATACAGGAACGCGCTGACTGAGGTCACCTGCCGCCATTTTGCGCGCCATTTCATTCATCAGTGTTATCGGCTCGGCAATGCTGGCTGTCAGCCGCATACTGATCGCTGCCATGATTATGCTTGTAAGCGCAAGTGTTGCGAGAATAATTCGCCGGGTTCGCCCCGCAGCTCTCTCCGCTTCATACAAAGGTGCCCAAAGCCTGATCTTGCCGACCTCTTGACCCTTTAGTTGCAAGGGTATTATGACAGTCGCACCCTTCAGTGTCCTTGCTTCGCTGTGACAAATTCGGCAGCCGAAACTTTCTCTTAGGACCTTGGCAGATTCGGGAAGCCCACCTTCTTCAAGACCTACGCCGTGGGTAGTCACGTGACTATCTCCCAGGACAGACCCGTCAGCCCCATAAACAGTCACGCGCGCTCGAATCTGCGCCCCAAGGCTTCTGCACAGCATGGTCAGGTCACCTGCCGTGCCGCCTCGTTTCATCGTGGACTCAATCATGTTCTTGACTAGTTTGCCATGGGCTTGCAGCGTGTTCTCGACTTCCTGCACAAACTCTCGTTCGACGGAGTAAGAGAGCACAATGCCAAGAGCGGTCATTGCAGTGAAGGTAATGGCCAGGTAGGTAATAGTGAAACGCCACTTAATCCTGCTGATCATCGGATTTCCCGACGTACATGTATCCTACACCGCGGATTGTCACGATGCGTTTCGGAGAACTTGGGTCCTCTTCGATCTTTTCGCGTAGCCAACGGATGTGCACATCCAGCGTACGAGTAGTCTCGTAGGCGTCTTCGTTCCATACGCTATTGAGCAAAGCCTCACGTGTCATCACGCGATCTTTGTTTTTTACAAGCGTCCGGAGGAGTTCGAACTCCTTGAGTGGCAAATGAACGACGTTATCCTTGACCTTTACCATCCGGCGGCGGGAATCAATCACCAGGTCACCGTCTTCCAGGATTTCTTCCTTGCCCTCCTCCACACTCATCTTCGACCGGCGGAGGACCGCCTTGACCCTGGCAATCAGTTCGCGCATGCTGAATGGTTTGACCACATAGTCGTCCGCACCAAGTTCGAGTCCGACAACTCGGTCTATCTCCTCGCCCTTTGCGGTGAGCATAATTATGGGGATACTCGTCTCCTTGCGCAGTATACGGCACACCTCGAAGCCGTCCATTGCAGGAAGCATTATGTCGAGAAGAATCAGGTCGGGTTGATGCTCGCGCGCCATCGCCAAACCCTGCACACCATCTGCGCTAATAAAAACCTGGTATCCCTCTTTCCTCAGGGCATACCCAATCGAGTCCGCGATGAGGGTCTCGTCCTCGATGATGAGTATCTTTTCATTCATCAGAAAAGCGCTCCTGACACGCGGCTGAAAACCAGTGCTGACGGGAGTCAATATTACATGCAAGTATAGCCAATCCATGCTCCGATTGTCAACGCAGGCTGATTCCCGTCCAGTGCGCTAATTCTCGTCGGGAGAAGAAACAAGAAGCATGCGGACCGCAGACTCAGCCTGCTCGTCTCTCGCAAGCCTGGTAAATCTGCTCGAGGTACCGTTTACGTCGCTCATCCCACTGTTTCAGCCCCCCATGCCTCCACACGCTTACCTGCACAGTCTTGCTCTCAGGTCGTCGAGTTTTGCGCATGGGAGATGACCCAGGGCAAGGACCGCCGCGTCATTCGGTCACGTAATCCGCAACCGCAGTCAGTTCGATGCTCGTCGCTCCCGGCTCCACTCAGAAGGCAGTCTTTCGATAAGGAATGTGGGAATTTCTTATGTCCTCAATGGTGAGTCGCCGTCTTTTGAACCCCTGCTTCGGCGTCTGCCGGCAGTTTCGTCACGCGTCCGCTAGCCGGCGGTAACCATTCGGGTGCTTTATACACATGCGCGAACCAAGCGTAGTCCGCCGTCTGCGTCCAGGCTGGATCAGCGTACTCTTCTCTGTATTCCCTAGCAAAACGATCCAAGAATGGTTTGATCTCAGGACCTAGAAGTGCCTCGCCGCCTTCTTCGCTTGGACGCGCCCCAGATGATTCAACAACTCTCACGGCTTCGTCGGGATGGTCCATGAAACGGCAGGGTGTGAGCGGGTTCCTTTGATGACGCAACCCTTTGCGAATTTCGGTAAACAGCGGAGACCGGAGCGCATCAAGTATTGTCGAATTGTGGATATTATGGGTGGTGTACTTGAAGAACACACATGGTTCAATGTCACCACGATTATTGATGTGCAGATACTTACCGCCGGCAATGCAACCAAGTGACATTGGACCCGAGTTCCAGAAGTCAGCAATGAATAAACCTTTCTGACGCAGCATGTCCCACGTAAACTGACGTATTCGGTCACGCTGCCATGGTGAAACCACCAGGGTAAGATCCGGATCTCTCCCCACGGGAACGTACATAAAGTACCATCCGTAGAGACAGCCCTTTTCCATGAGAAAATCAATAAACTTCGGATCAGTCGCCACGTGGAAGTTAGTACTCGTATATGTCAACGAGAATCCGAATAATATGCGCGCTGCTCGCAGTCTGTCCATCGCTGCAACAACTCTCGCATAAACCCCGCGACCGCGCCGCGAGTCAGTCTCTTCTTCCCAACCTTCGACGCTTATGGCTGGCGACAGATTGCCGAGTTCTAGGAGGTCTGCCACTTTCTCATCATCAATTAGCGTACCATTTGTGTACATCATGAACGCTTGATCGGAGTGCTTGGCGCAAATTGCTTTAATCGTAGGCCAAATAATGGGATGCGTGGGCTCGCCTCCTGTGAAAACAATGAATGTCGTTCCAAAAGACTTTAGTTCAGTCACAATCCTATCTATGGTTTCGAAGTCAAGGCGCTCGTTCTGGATACCCTTGACAGCACTTGCATAGCATCCTACGCACTGAAGATTGCATTCTTTGATTGGAGAAATCACCGCCAATCGGGGTGGTTCGAAGCCTTCGCGCGCAAGAAACTCGGCTCGTTTGCCGCCTTGGGCCCACCAATTAACCCACAAGTTCTCTATCAGGCATTTTAGGAACTTAGGATGGACCTCTGCTACCGCCCGCCTTGCGAGTTGCACAGCGGGGTGATTATTCACAAAGGCATCGTGCAACTGTCGGAGTTGAACCCGCTGGTACTCCTCATATGGTATTGCCTGAGCAATACGGGTCAGCAAAACTAGCCCCTTGTTCAGTTTGCCTGCACGCTCAAAACGTGGAAGTGTCTTGACGAGAAGAATAGTGATTAGTTTCGCCAGCTTCTGCCGGACCGCTTGGCGATGAGTAGACATTGTGCTTTCCTCCTTTACCTCCCGCGTCTCGTTGTCCGCAATAAAACGGACAACTGCTCGAAAATCGGCTCAGGGCTGCTGCAACAACACACTAAGTATATTGCCAAATTCCCTTGCTGTCAAGCATCAATTTCCATTGTATTCGTATTTACCGCCAAAGTGCGCCTCGTCTGCGCACAGAATTGCAAAGACTCATGCCCGCAAAAGGAATTCTATCCACGTGACATAGCAATCTAAACTCCAAGTCATCAAATCTACATATTCCTCCAAAATCCTATTCAAGAAGACCCATGTGAGCGAGATTCCCCTGGCATGCTCCAGACACCCTCCTGCGATATGTCCACAGATCAAAATGCGTATTACCCGTCCCAAAGACGCACAATGCTTGACTTTGAGTGATCGTCTGCATATACTCACTTAGAATAGGAGAAATTCCAACTTTGCATGTGTGGAGGATGAAACCATGCAAACCGATCGTGACATAAAAGCAATCTGGAACCAGGTCGTTGACCAGGTCAAGCATAAGGTAATCCACCCCACCCTCTGGCGTGCCCTCGAAGCCGCAGTGCCAGTGCTCGTGGATGACGGACAATTCGTAGTAGGATTCGGACCAACGGATTACCATATGAGTGGACTGCTCGTGAGTTCTGACCACAAGAATGCAATAGAATCGGCACTGCGCGAACTGACCGGTCAGACGTTTACCATAAGAATCCTCGAGGGCACGACACTCCAGGACTGGCAAAACCTCAAAGCGAAAGAACAACAACTAGCGGCTATGCGAGACGCCGCCTATCAAAAGCGCCAGGCTGAGGCGGCTCTTGCAAAGTCATGGGAAGGGCTCCTCGAAATAGTGGGACGACGCTACGCCAACATGCCTCTACGTACCCTACCCCAGGCCAGGGCAAAGTATATCAGAGAGATAATTCCGATAATCTCAGAGACCATGGATGTCTTGATGCCAGACGGACAGCCTGTTGACGAAGTAACCGAACGCTCGCTAGCAAGAGTCCTAGACAAAGTTGGAACGGTCACCGAGGTGCCCTCTGCATTAATCGCAATCGAACTGCAGAGATACAGGGAGAAATGAACCGTGCGCTGCAGTTCAAACAAAGGTCTCACTTTAATCGAACTGTTGGTGGTAATTGCCGTCATGGCGGTACTTGCCGGCATCCTGACCCCGATATTGGTCATCGCCAGGTCGCATGCACAGCGTGTTGAGTGTCAGTCGAACCTTCTGCAGATTGGTTCGGCATTTGAAATGTATTTGAATGACTATGATGGGCACTACCCAAATAATGATGACCCCTTCCTTTGGATGGGCAGGAAATGGCGTTGGCTACTCTTGCCGTATCTTTCCTCAGACGCAGAACCTGACCCTACAAACCCAATGGGCTCAAAAAGGAACAACGCTCGTATCCTGCTTTGCCCGGCTGATTCCAAAGCGGTGCAACTCTGGGACAGTACCTCGTATGCATACTCGATGTGCTTCTACCATGCCCCGGACCAGATAAATGGTCTTACCAAGATCGAACAAACATGGTCATTAAAAGTACCGTGTGTTTCTATACGAAAAAGAGACATAAGGTATCCGTCCAAGAAAGCCCTTGTCGCGGAGTGGTTGAGTAACCACGAGACTCCACACGTCGGATGGAATAGTTGGAAGGGCGGACGCAATTATCTCTTTGCGGATGGACACTGCGCGTACCTTAGGGCTACAGAGATAAACAAAGCAAACGACGGATGGCCTGATATCAACCTGACGCGAGACGGCTTTCTTGGCAAAGATATCGAATAATGAGACAATTGAAGCCAGAGCCCCTTTGCCAGGCTCCAAGTAGAATACGTACCTACCAAAGGATACGCACAATTCGGGAGGAGATTCGAAGATGCGTGCTGTAAAGTTGTACGCGCCGGGCGACCTTCGAATAGTTGAAATGGAAAAGCCGAAGCCTGGACCAAACCAAGTTCTGCTACAAGTGAAAGCCGTCGGAATTTGCGCCTCTGATATCCACTACTTTCGCGACGGCGGAATTGGCGACAATGTCGTTACCGAACCACTGATATTGGGACATGAATTCAGCGCCGTTATCGCCGAGATAGGACCCGACGTCCAGAATGTCAAACCAGGCGATCGCGTAGCAGTCGAACCGGCAGAACCATGCTGGCAATGTGACCTTTGCAAGCAGGGCGATTTCAACCTCTGCCGCAGCATAAAGTTCTGTGGGACACCGCCTCACGATGGAGCGTTTCGTGAGTTTATGGCGTACCCTGCGAGCCTCGCAGTCCCCGTGCCGCAGTCCATGGATTTTGGCGAGATTGCAATGTTGGAGCCCATTGCAATCGGAGTATATGCAGTTGACCTTGCACAGCCGGTGCGGGACCGCACAATCGGCATTCTGGGCGCTGGAGGGATTGGCATTTCAATACTCCAGGCTGTGCGCGTAGCAGGCGCAGGTGATGTGTACGTCACAGACCTAATTCCCGAGCGCCTGCGGTACGCCGAGCGACTCGGCGCCACCCGCACCTTCGATGCAAATGACCCCAAAGTCGTTGACAAAGTCATTGCTGCAACTGGTGGTCGAGGCTTAGATATCGTGTTCGAAGCCGCAGGTGAAAACGAAGCGGTCTGCCAGGCTACGGAGATGGTGCGACCAGGCGGTCTCGTGATGGTTGGTGGAATTCCTCGAGACGATTTTATGACCGTAAAGGCTTCCGTCGTTCGGCGCAAAGGACTCACCATCAGGCTTATCCGAAGGAGCAACAGGACCCTTGAGCGCTCAATCCGACTAGTTCTAGATGGTCAGATCAACGCATCTGCTCTCATTACACATCGTCTTCCATTAGAACGCGTTGTGGATGCATTCGAGATTGCCAGAGACCGCCGGGACGGTGCGTTGAGAGTTGTGGTCGAGATGTAAGGCCACAACTTACCCCGAAGTGGCCCCAAGCACCCGCTAATCGCGTAGTGTTCCCGGTTGGGCTCTCTTGGCGACACGGCAGGCAGTCGCGTCAATCGGCGATGTTTCACAAAGCGTGAATCAGGGCATCTTACAATTGAGGTATAGCCCCAAGAAAATGCGGAGGGGCCACGGAGAAACGTTACTGTGTCACAACAGTCACATACCACAATTGGCTGGAAAGATTGGTGCATAGATGCATTTGACGAAGCGCGAGACGAGGATAAACTCATTCTCCTTAGCATAACTGCGTCCTGGTGTCATTGGTGCCACGTCATGGACCGCACAACGTATTCTGACCCCATAGTAATGCGTATCATCGAAGAACGTTTCGTACCCATAAGAGTGGATGGTGACCGCAGACCAGATATACAAAAGTGCTACCTCCTTGGCGGCTGGCCAACGACAGCGATCCTGACCCCTGACGGCAAAATCGTCAATGGTTGGACATACCTACCACCTGACGCATTGATTACAATGCTTTGTGAAACCAATATCAAATACCATGAGCGCCAAACAAATCCTATTCTGCACATCAAGAGAAATGAAGAGAGATGGGCGAATGAAATAGCCACAGGCGAGACAGACCGCCTTCCTCTGGATGCAGGCTTGCTGAGTGAGATAAGCGACGCGCTACTGCAAGAGTTTGACCCATGGCACGGCGGCTTTGGAACCGAACCGAAGTTTCCGTACCCGGACGCAATTAAGTTCGCACTCTTGCAATTCCGGAGGAACGGACGTAGGGATATGCTTGAAGTGGCGACAAAAACATTGGACGGGATGGCAGGTATATACGATGACGTTTGGGGCGGATTTTACCGGTACTCCGAAGATGGACAGTGGACAAAACCCCATTATGAGAAGATGCTCTATATACAAGCGGGACTCCTAGACGATTACCTGGATGGTTACGAAATTATAAAGAAAGATGCGTACTCTCAGATAGCCATGGGAATCAGGCAATACGTTGAGCACTGGTTGTCAGATACTCAAAAGGGAGGCTTTTACGCGAGCCAGGACGCAGATGTACGTGGGCAGGAGCCGAGTTCGCCGCTTGTGCCAGGCGAAGAATATTACACAAAAAACGAGCAGGAACGATTGAGAATTGGTATCCCACAAGTAGACAAGACAGTCTTCACGGACTGGAATGCCATGATGGTTTCAGCGTATCTCCATTTCGACCAAATCATCGGTGATAGTGGCGCACGTAACTTTGCCTTTAAGACACTCGACCGTCTCTTATCCGAGAATCTGGTCGAAGGGAAAATGTGTCACTATGTCGACGATATCCCCTGTGTGCTAGGGATGCTTTCAGACCAGGTCTACTTTGCGCATTCATTAATAGATGCGTACCAAGTAAGCCGAAACGGTGACTACCTCGAGCATGCCATCCGCCTCGCGGACTACATTGTGGATAAACTCGAGGATAAGGAAAACGGTGGATTTTATTTCATGCAGCCTGATCCCAATGCATTGGGCGAACTCAAGCGGAAACATAAGCCGCTTGATGAAAACGCACATGCATCAAGATTACTTACAAGACTTCATCACCATACCGGCGAGAGTACATACCTTAGAATTGCTTCGCGCGCCTTGCAAGCGATTGCTCATCCCCGGATCGTGAAGAGTGTGTCAGGGGCGCCTTTCGGAGTAGCACTGGACTCATACTTGAACCCACCCTAAACTCTCGCGCAATTGAGAAAGGCATAGGGGCGCTCGTGCGATTGACACCCTAGGGAATCGTGTTTTATTCTTCTTGAGAGATGAAAGAGGCGCGCTCGAACGAGCCTGTGAAAAGACCCCAGACTTCTTCAGGTGAGTTCATAACCATTATAGCCATCATCCTCATTTGGCTGACCATGGTGGCTTTTTCCAAGCCAGTGGGAAACTTCCCTCTGAATGACGATTGGAGTTACGGGCGCGCGGTAAAGACACTCCTCCAGCAAGGAAGACCAGAGATCATTGACATAGTCACTATGACTCTGATTGCTCAAGTCTATTGGGGCGCACTCTTTTGCCTGCCATTTGGGTTCTCATTTACAGCCTTGAGAATCTCTACGTTGACGCTTGGTCTCGTTGGCGTGATAGCCACTTACTTAATGCTTCGCGAATTAGGAACCCGAAAGACCACACCGTTAATAGGGGCTTTGGTTTTGGCAACAAACCCTATATATTTTGGGCTCTCAAATACGTTCATGACAGATGTTCCGTTTCTTTCGGTGACAATTCTCGCACTTCTCGCCTGGACACGCGTCTTAAAGAGACCTTCCGTCACCACAATCGCAGTAGCGACCCTGCTCGCATGTATTGCCATCCTTATCAGACAGACTGCTCTGGCACTGCCGATTGCATTCTTCATATCCTACATCGTGAAACGAGGTCCTCGTATTCGCACGCTGTCAGTTGCCTCCTTGCCGGCGATTGCCACCATTAGTGTATATCTTGGGTATATGAAGTGGCTTGACGCAGTGCAAGGCATTCCTCAGTTTTACATAGAGCAAAACCGCTGGATGCTGTCATTCATAAAAGGTGGCTGGCCAAATATGGTCTCAGGGCTCGGCTCGGTAGCATTGAACTGCACAATCTATCTGGGCTGGTTTCTGTTCCCAATGCTACTTATGGTGCCCGCCCGCAATCGCCGTGAAATTATCTTTACAACTGCCATCGGGCTTTTGCTGACTGCAGGAGTTTTCCACGCAGGTCGCCTGATGCCACTCAAGGGTGAACCAACCGGCGACATAATCACCAAGATGGGGATTGGTCCACTCACTTTATGGGATACTTTCGTGCTAAAGCAGGACTCTTTGACCCCGATTCCGCTTTTCGTGTGGGTGTTGGTAACCGCATTCGGCGTAATAGGCGGATCTATTCTAATTCATGAAGTCATCAGTTCTTTGTATATGCTCGTCCGTCATTCAAAGCGTAACAATCTGCAAGGTTACTCCACGCATGCTCTGCTGCTCACAACCCTAGTGATTGCTTTGTCGCCTGCGGTGTTGATGCGAACTCATGGCTATTTTGACCGCTACTTCCTTCCGGGCGTTCCGCTCTTAGCAGGGTACCTGATGTACCACTGGTACCACAGTGGCTCGCTGCGCCCATCCCGTCTTTCCACAGCGATCGCCCTATTGCTTCTTGCAATATCCGGGTTCTTCAGCGTTGCATTGACCCACGACTACCTTGCATGGAATCGTGCAAGATGGACGGCGCTGGAGCACATGATTAATAAAGAAAACGTACAGCCGTCCGATATAGATGGCGGACTTGAGTTCAACTTCTGGCACAACTATGACCCGTTCCATTGGAATGCCTGGGGATTGGTAAACGATGACTATCGAATAGCCTTCAGCCCACTGGAAGGACACGAGGTCATATCCACGTACTCATTCAGCCGGTGGCTGCCGCCGGAGCGAGCAGAAATATTTGTCTTGCGAAAGGTATACTAGCAGTCTACCGCATCTCCTGCCCGCCAGTAACGTTTATTGCCTGCCCAGTCATATAACTCGCCTGATCAGATGCCAAGAACACCACTACGTTGCACACGTCCTCGTATGTACAACTGCGCCCAAGTGGGACCTGGCTCAGATATTTCTCTTTGATTTGCTCAACGGTCAACCCCTGAGTGCGAGAATATTGCTCAAATAAACTCTCTTGCCACAAAGTGCCCTCGAGCAGGTTTCCTGGACATACTGCATTGACCCTGACCCCGTACGGAGCCATCTCCAGGGCGAGGCTTTGCGTCAATCCAATCCCACCGAACTTGCTCGCGGCATAGGCAGAATTCCTAAAACTCCCTTTCTTTCCAGACTTTGAATTTATCTGAATTATAACTCCACTCTTTTGCTCCATCATCACTCTGGCCGCTTCGCGAGCACAGATGAAGTAGCCTACAAGGTTAACATCAATGACGCGCCGCCAATCCTCTGTGGAAAACTCAACCACTGGCATTGCTTTTAGAATGCCTGCATTCGCTACCATGATGTCCAGCCTTCCAAACTCGCGAACTGCAGTTTGCACCATAGCCGCCACTTCGTCGTCACTTGTCACGTCAGCCTTTATCGCGATCGAGCGGACATTGTGCTGAGCCATAATTGATCTAGCTACGCCTTCGAGTTTCTGCAGGTTTACATCGGCGACAATGACATCGCAGCCTTCCTTTGCAAGGCGGTGCGCGATTGCCTCACCAAGCCCCTGGGCGGCACCGGTAACGATGGCTTTTCGACCTGGTAGTTGCTGACACATTGACCTCAGCTCTCCATTCTCCTTTCTTATCCGTAATGTGCGAGACTCAGAAAGCGATCTTTCAAGTGTTAAAATTCCAGAAGTGTCCGCAGAAGTTCTTCTTCCGCGTCACGATTCCAAAACACGCCGTCTGTAAACTTGGCATACACATTCGGCAGACTATGCTTCAGATCCTGAATCGGAGTTAGAGCCATTCCCCGGATATGCGGGTAGATGATAATTTTGCCAGTAAACCGTCCTTCTTTGGTGGCAAGCATGCCTTCCCAGGAAGCCTCGATTCCTCCGATGGCTGCCACAGACTTGTCTGTGGCAAGTTCCCCGGACTCGGTCGCCTCCAGCGTGTCCAGCATATCTTTGATCTTCGACCCACTGCTGCCTACGAGCCTCATATTTTTCTCATAGACGCCAGTCAGATCAATATTGGCAATTGTGCCCACCGGAAAACCTGCAAATATATTCAATAAGCCTTCTTCTGCCATAAAAGGAATTGCTTCCTCTACCAGCGAAGCAACAGGCGCAAGCACTATGACATCGTCAAAGCCTCGACCTTGAGCAAAATCTTCCACCAATCGGTAGAACTTTTTTCTTCCAAGTCGGCTCGGATTAACCGCCCTTATCTCAAGTCCTTTTTTCTCAGCCGACGGCAAAACGCGTGACATTAGGCTTTCCAAGCGTGCGTCATCAACATCTGTGCATAGAATTCTTGCAGGTCCGTTTGGCATGTCCACGGCGCGTTGTACATGCATTTGCCCCATGGGACCTCCGGCACCTATATACCATGCTGTCCCTCCGGACTTCAGTTCGCTGGGAACTCGCACCATCGAATATCCGCTGGAAATTTTCGTCGTCTTCGTACCAACGTAGGAATGCCCTTGGTAGTGAATCTTCCCAATGTCAATCTTCACCGACCGACCAAGTGGTTCAAACGCAACGATGTTCATGATTCCGTCTTTTGCCAGCAAGGGAGCACATCTCTGAATCACACCCGCATCCGAACCAAGAATGATTATGTCGTCGAAGCCGCCATAGCGCCGACCCATTTCTTCAAGGTCGAGTTCGTCAAAGGTGGGAGTTATGGTAAGTTCGAACTTCCCGGCACCTGCCCACATCTCAAGAGTATCGAGTAGGCTCCAATCAAGGTCAGTTGCCACAACATGCTTAGAGTTAACATTCATCCCGAAGGTATAGTCATGATCTCCAGGTGCGCCAACGATCCACAACCGCCCTCCCTGCTTGACAGACTGCCTGCGTGATATTCGGTATGCTGCCACCACGCACGCCCATGGCTCAGTTAGGGCTGCCTCAGAGTACCCGACCGACGGTTTTACTGGCAGTAGGTAGCACCCCTCATCGCCTTCCAGTATTTCTTTACCAATCACCTGATATTGCGTTTGTGCCCCAGGTAGTACATATCCGAATGCCATACTTTTCCCGCCGTAGAACACATCCGCCTGAACTATGAACCTCTGCCCCTTCTTGAACCTATCCCTGAGGTTTTCCCCAACGCCTACTACGGTCACAGAAGGTTCATGCCCCAGTATGACTGGATTCTTCTTCAAATCTCGTCCGGTAATCCGCGGATGATTGTTGCCTTGATTGATAACCTTGACATCACTAAAACAGATGCCGACAGCATCAATCCGAACCAAGAGTTCATCGGGGCCGTACTCCGGCATGGGTATCTTCTCGGGTTTGCCATCTTTTCCGAAGTTTTCAATACCCGCTCCATATAGGCGCCAGGCAAGTATCTCTTTTGGCAGACAGTAATCAGCATCGCGATACGCCTGCAGTTTGTCTTTCATATGCGCTCCTCCGGCCATACCAGGGTCCGCCATCAATGACTTACGCTTTATCTCTACCCTCAATTATTCGCTTTCGCTGCTCCTCATCAGGACGCGTAGCCAGCCTATTTACATGGTCTGCACTCAAATAATTAGGACCGCCGAACTGGTATGTTCGCGTCAATATCTTCGCAGTCTTATCCCACATTACTGTGATGCTTTCAACTTCTTTGGGTGTGGCGCCGAGAGCAATCAGCCCATGGTTTTGCATTAACACTGACTTTGGTCTCTCACCATGTTTTTTCATATATTCAGTGACTACGGCACGTATTTCCCGGGCAAGCATTACACCCGGGTCGGTATATCGAACAAGGGCTGGCGCTACCCCGCAACAGACAATCTCATCGGGAAACAAACGTCCGCTAACAGCCTCCGCCCAATTTCTAGAGCACAGAATTGCGTTCACAGAGACTGGGTGTGTATGTCCTACAAAGTTAACCCCAGGCAGTGTGAGCAAGTAGGCATGGAAAATGGTCTCAACTGAGGGAGCGAGTTTGCACCCTTGATCAACCTTTGCAGACGAAAGTAGTTCCTTTATCTGGCTATCCGTCAGCGGTCCTCCTTCGAGCATTCCAAGAACAGGCTTGAAGTAGACCTCGACAAAGCCTTCGGGAGTGATAGTACCCAGGTTTGTCCCGCTTGCCTTTACGAAAAACGTTTCATCATCTATCTTGGCTGATGTATTGCCCTCGCCCAGAATGGCAAGTTCTTTCGACGGATCACCGAGACGATTCGACATGCCCACCAGTTGCTCAAGTATATTCTCTTTGTGTGCCATGATCCTTCACACTCCACAAGATCTTCCAAACTGCGCTATTATAGCATAACATAAGTAGCAACAGCATGTTTGGTCGCCCGAGCGGTCCCATACGAAGCACAGTAAGTGACACACCAACACGCAAGCCTAATATGTTCGCAATGTCGGCGACCTTCATTTTCAGACAACATACTACATACTACTTCATCAGGAAATAAGGTATCAACGCGGGTGCCTAGCCACCGAACGTCCCGCATGCTCCAGCGTGGTCTGGACTTTCATATCCGGAGGTTTGAGACGGAATGCAAAAAGGAGACGTCAGCGAAGAATCGCCCAAATTGAGAACTGCACTCGTATACTGCGAAAAGATGACGCAATATGACATGGGACCCACCCATCCGCTCAAACCGGAGCGTCTTCGACTTACAAAGGAACTCATCTCCGCATATGGATTGCTTGGGTCAAATCTTGTATCCCCTCAGCCAGCATCGCTTGACGATGTCCTTACGGTTCATGTTCCTGATTTTGTAGAGATGGTACGCAAACTCAGCGAGGGCAAGGAAGATAGGAACGCATGGCGATATGGCTTTGACTACCTGGACAACAGACCTTTTCTAGGCATGTACGAAGCCGCTCTCTTATATACTGGCGCGTCCATTACAGCAGCCGAAATGATAATCGAGGGCAAGGCTGACAGGGTGTTCAGCATATCGGGTGGTCTTCACCATGCGATGCCTGACCGCGCAAGTGGTTTTTGCGTCTTCAACGACCCCGCCATTGCAATCTACAGATTGCTGAGAAAGTTCCACCGTGTAGCCTATATTGACATCGATGCTCACCACGGTGACGGTGTACAAGCCATATTCTACAAGACGAACAAAGTGCTCACCGTAAGCATGCACGAAAGTGGTCAGTTTCTGTTCCCGGGTTCGGGATACCCGAATGAGATTGGCGAAGGTGAGGGAACAGGTTTTTCCGTAAACATACCTTTGGCACCATATTCTGGAGACGATATCATGGTCTCTGCGTTTGACCAGGTTGTTCCACCACTTATGGAAGCATACAAGCCTCAGGTCATCGTTGCACAACTGGGCGTGGATGCCCACTTCCTGGACCCACTCGCGCACCTTCAACTCACGTCGAGAGGATTCGTACGCCTAGTAGAGAAGATACTTGGATTTGGCACACCTGTTCTGGCGCTGGGCGGAGGGGGATACAATGTCCAAACCGTCGCAAGACTCTGGACGCTTGCATTTGCACTCATGGACAATAAGCAAGTTTCTGACGTTGTGCCTGAAGAATTCGCTCGACGCTACGGCATACATCGTTTACACGACACGCAGGAGCCCAGAATGAACGAAGAAAAGGCTCTCTCAATTCAAAGGGCGATGGAAGAAACAGTCCAGGTAATAGAACAACTTGTCTTTCCACACCACGGTCTAAGAACCAAATGATGCGTGTTCTGTCGGAATAATCTACCGTAGACCGAACTCTCTCTGACTCTGCGTCAGAGGAGAAATTACACATTCTGCCGATGTAATGAAACGTAACCAACTCCTTTTGCACATCGTATGAGTAGGTAAATAACCGTGGGCAATCAGTCACAATTCTTGACATTACCACGGGATGGCTGTAACATTTGCCTGGGCTTGCACTTGACCTTGCGCAGTCAAAAATCGGTCTGTCGTGTAGACAGGGTCAGCACCAAATCCATTCGTTGAGTAACTTACCCAACTTGAGTTCGGGTACTTAATTAACTAAGGCAAGGAGGTACCACCCGATGCGACCGCACCTTAGGCTCCCAGCAGTCCTCATCCTTACCGCCAGCGCACTGTGTCTTTTACCTTTAATTAGTATGTGCTCTGACGCCACTAATTTCAGTGGTCTGAAGGGAACTGAATTGAAGGAAAGCACATCTTTAGCAGACATTGCTCGTGACCTTCTATCCTCTAAAGAAGGACAAATCGAACGGGCAGAAGTCATTGAAGACCGCTGCGACTCGCTCACAGTCAGGATTTCCTATGGAGGGCTTGAGAGCACCGAGTCACTGGTTCTCACAGTCCATGCGGAGGACGGAAAGCACAAGACAATCCAAGCGATCAGTCCTTCAAAAACACCTTTGACCGCAGGAACCGGGGAAATTACAGCAAAATTGGTCTTGGCTCCCAATGTCGCTGGTGGCACAAAGATCCAGCAATCCTTTCTAGTGGTTACTATCGGAAAAGAATCTGCTATTAAGAAAGCCGCCATTAAAGTCTTTGTGTGTAACAAGAAATGGGAAAAGAGTCTTGCACCTGAAGAACTGCAGATCAGCGTGGTTGCAGAACCAATAGGGAAGAGCCGCACCCTCTCAGGCAGTGGTGCCCCGCCGCTTGTGCTTAACCCCAAAGTATTTGTCACTAAAAAGGCAACGCTAAGCCCAGTAGGAATTCGACCGGAACCGAGCGGGACGGAAAAGAAGAGACCGGTCGTCCAAGCAATCCCCATAGAAGGAGCGCCTACGCCTAGTTTTCGACATGTGGCTATGCCTGTGCAGACACCAACATTGGCACCGTCATTGGGCGCCCTGAGATCCACAAATCTTGCACTTGGACTGCCGAAAGACGTGAAGGATAACAATGGGCGAGGACCGAGCGCCAACGCAGTGCGTCTGTTCGATATGCTATCCTCCGACGTCGGCTTGACTGCTGAAGACGTGGTTGACATACATCCCAACATATACGAGGATGCCAACCCCGATTCGGGATATTTCTACTATCTCCCCCGCGGCTATTATCTCTACTGGGATTCAGACACTGGCTATGCCTTACGCATGCTCTATGGCGCATCCGCCGACCAATCAAGCACTAACGTCGTCTCAATCGCGGCGCGCCTGACATCCGGACTGGATCCTTCCGATATTTCCCTAGTTCGCAAATTGCTTCAGAAATATTGCGAAAGCACAGGACATAAGTTCAGAGAACTAAAGCCGTTCCCTTTTAGCAATATTTCCATTTCCCTCAAAGGCGACCTTGGTCAATACAACATCCCTCCCGAACGAATAAGTGTGACGGGAATCAGCGACATTGCCGGGATGATTGATATTTCACTGACAACCGACCCAGTGACAAAGGAAAACCTGCAGATGGTACTAACACAAGGACTAGGGATTAGTGGAACAGTGACCTATCAGTCAGCCTCCGACACTGGATCGGGTGCTCTGCAGGTAATCATCCCTATCTCGATAAAATTCGCTGACAGACATTCATTCGGGGCACGCAACTTTGCCCGCGGACTCAAGTTCAAGAATGCGTCATTGTTCCCAATGAAACTCAAATATCTGAACGTGCTTGTGCCAGGAGAAACGCCAACGGTCTATAGCTATGACCTTGCTGACACTCAGGTGCCGGCAGGGGCAAGCGCCACCATCGATGGTCAGAAAATCCCGACGTGGCTGGATAGCGCCGCGCTCAAAATGTGGGTAGATTACGCAGTATTAGCCGACGACGAGGAAGCAGTTGCGAAGGCCATCGGATCAGTGACAGGCGGCGTGACCTCCATCACACAGTCTGAGATCACATTCCGAACACTTACTCCGCTTGCCGACACAGGTGCCGCAGTAATTTTGGTCACAGTTTCATCCAAGTACTTTGATGCCACCGCATCTGCGGAGGTTGTGAAGACCGTTGAACTGACGCAGGACAGCAGTAGTTTTAAAGTCGGACCGATATACCTCATCAACAGGCAGCCTGGAGAAATAAAACCTGGGGACCCGTTGTTTAGGTACAAATTGACAGTGGTAAATCCAGATGGCACTATGCAGGAAGGTGCATCGTGGGTAGAGGCAAACAACCTGACAGTCTACATCGGCGCAGCACAGATTCGCTCAATCACTGGCGTATCGGAGACACCAAGCCCTTCTCCCGAACCAACGCAGAATACTCAATCCCCAGCGAGCGACCAGCAGGCGCCAGCCGAACAACCGGCACAATAGGAGGACTCGGCCCCGCTGTCCTGGTAGTCCTCCTCTCACTTGTCGGCGCGGTGCAATGCTGGGGACTGCCACTCTTGGGCAGCGCACGGGAGGTGGAGGGGATTCGCATTTATGCTGACAGCTCCAACCGGTCAAGGTTTTACTATGCGCCAGGGGCTCTTTCCGTGGCTCTCGACGACAAAGGAATCCCGCAGGTCAGTTTCTTGCAAATGCGATATATGGGCACAAGCGTCTCAGGTGACAAGGGAGAGTTTCGCACACACAGCGTGCTGAGTTTCCAAGTAAAGATGTCAGCCATAACAGGCTCTAAACTCGCATCCGTCAAGGCTAAACTCAGGATGGAAGGCGTGAGGGCACCGAATCTTGTACCCCTACCTATATCCAGAGTAGAATCAACACTTAATTACGTCCCTCTCAAAGAAGAACATGCAGTTCCATCCCCCGATGGCACGGAGCCAACGCCAGTCACAATTGGAGAGGCGGCATTACAAGCAGTGGATGACAAGAAACCTACGGGGGGATACTGGGACGAACGCGTCTTTACTATCTCGCCGGATGATGCGACTAGTCAGGCCCTATGGACTGCACTTCAGAGCGGAAAGGTTATTCTGAGCCTTTCTTACGCATTTTATTCAGACGGCATTGCACCAGACGAAGAAAAACCTACCGTCCAGGGAAATGTTCCCGTAACGACTCCGACCGACAAAGACACTCCTAAACAGAAAACTACTGACCCACACGTCGTACTTGCCGATACACTGACCGTGACTGTTGACGCGAAGCAAGCACAGGAACTTTTCAAACAAATTGATATCAATGAGAGTGTCCCTGCGAACTATGCAGCGCTCTCCATATACTGCTACGACTTCAATAATTCGCTGCGCCCAGACCTGTTTGAGAAAGTTGTTGAGATCCAAGCAAATTCCGTAACAGGAGATCCTATTACTGCGGAAGTTGCTTTCTCGCGTACGTCGCCCGATGTGTATTCTGCTACCGTTAGGTTCAAATTCGCAGTCTCACTAAAGGATCCGTACAAGTACCGGATTCGAGAGATAACCACGGACGGGGTAGAGAAAATCACACCATGGCAAATCGGAAAGCCATGGTCACAGATGCTAGACGTAACGACGCCGCCAGAACAACAACCCAAGGAGACTGAAAATCTGCAAGAAGGAGAGGCAAGATGAGAAAACTTTGTGTGCTGTGCTACGCAGTTCTTGCAATGCTGGTTATCTGCGAGAGTGCATATGCCCTGGTAAAACTAGACGAAGGGAGGATGATGGTCAACGGGATTCAACTGCTCCAGGATTACGCGGATCCTCACTCGTACTACTACGTGCCTACCTATCCTCGGGTCGCTGAAAATGACGATGGCACCCTTTCCTTCCTCTGTCTCAAATACGTGGACCCCGCGGGAAAAACTGGCGGCGGGCTGTTCCACGCACTAATTGAGTTTTCACTGCCACCCGACGCTGTCGCAGAACTAGAGAAAGAACTCAAGAAAACGGTGCCGGATGCAAAGATAGTGGGACCCGTGCCATTGATGCAATCTGAGCCTGCCGAGGGCGAAGACGAACCAGGAAGTTTCGAAGTCGTATCGGCCGTCCTCGGCGATGTGGGAGGCTTTACTCGGAAGGTGGTGACAAGCGGCAAAGCACCAATCACTCCGGGAAGCAGGGCGGCCCTGGCAGCCATTCTCAACCAACAGGGGGCAACTCTGCTCTGGGACTCGCTCTCAGGTCCCACGTCAGATGTATCAATCGCCATCAACGCATATTATGAGGCAGCGGTCATGGGGTTTGACGCCCGAATCACTGCCGATGTGAGTACCGTGTATGAGCACTTCTCCAGAGTCATCAACGTCCAACAAGACTACACACGCCGGCAAATTAGGGATATTGTTGACGATCTTCGCCGAAACGGCACGATTAAGGTTGAAGTACTTGACCGAACGAAGGCACTCGACCTCAAAGCAGGTGACCTTCAGGCACTTGTTGATACAATCACCAACAAGATAATTGAATTGATGTTCGACGCGAAGACAGGTTTTTCAGCAGACCCGCCCCGCGAAGTAGCCGTTGAGCAGAATCAAATAATGGGGCGCCAATCCAAAGGCTGGCTGGCCAGGTTATTCACAGGAAGCGGCGATCAAAAGTACTATACTGACAACCAATATGTGATGAAAAGGCGCGAAGATATCCGCCAGAACACTTTTTCAGTGGTCTTAACCAAAAACTCTACTGTCAAGGTCCCAATCAACACTGCTGGCAACATAAGGGGACTCTACGACGCCTTGAAAGATGATCCGCGCTACTTCCGAGTCGTTAACCTGGCAGACCCTGCTTTCGAGTTTCGCACCATCTATTTCCAGATTGATGGAGACTATGCAAGCAGTTTCCAGGACACTGTGAACTTTGTCGCAGTCAACGTCCGAAAGAAACTTGGCGAAAATCCAGAGTTCACAAGCACGCTTCGGTTCAGTTATGACAATATCAAAGACGGCAAACTCGTGCAGGAGGTAACTTACCCACGTCTCGGAGAAAAAGAGGCTAGTTGGCTGGACTACGAATACCAGGTCTCATGGAGCCTTCGCAACCGCAGTACTATCGCCATTCCATCAGATCCAAATAAATGGCTGAAAGCGAATGATCCCGCAATAAGCCTTGTGCCGCCGCTTGACAAGCAAGTGATTGAGGTAGATGCAGATCGTGGCGTTTTCAATGACTCAGGTGTGATGAGCGCGAACCTTGTCTTTGAGTATCCCCTGCTTGGTGAAACAAAGAGAACCCGAGTTACATTGCGGTCTAGGGATACAGAAAGCACATCGCAAGTTACCCTTTATACAGACAAAGGGTCCAAAATCCACGCCAAAGTGACCTGGTACTTCAAAGACGGGCGCCGCGTGGTACAAGACCTGGGCGAGACCAAAGAGACTTACTTCGTGCTATTTCCGCCATCTGCGGAAGGCTAGGAGCCATGCACACAAAAGCAAACAATATAGTTATAAGACTACTTGCGATTCAGGTGATGCTGATTCTGGCAGCCATCTCTAGCAGTTGCCAGGCGCAGCAAATACTTATTGACCGTGGGGTGCGAGTGGCCAACCTATGGTGCTTCCCACTGGTCACCAACCCGAAAGAATACCTCTATTTACCCACTGATGGCAGACTCAGCGTTGATAAAAACGGGCGACCGCAGTTTAGTTTCATGAGATATGTGGTCAACGTTAAGGGTGGTGACGAGACACCATCTACAATCACCGAGGCACCTGGAGGCGGGGTTCTCCACTTCCTAGCCGAGTATTCGACACCAGAAGAACAGGTCTCTAGGGCTCAGACCGCGCTTAGAAAACTTCTCGGAGATGAGGAAATCAAGATAAGGGGACCCGTAATATTCGCATCAGGACGATATGCAATAATATCATCTATCGCCAAAGCAAGCGTCGGAACGGATGCAGAGACTGCAACCGAGAAGGAAATGGTGGCAACCGGCAATGCGCCCGTGCTGGAAGGCAATAGGATTGCGGTCTCATTCGACCTTGATAAGCAAAGTGCGCAAATCCTTTACAACAGTTTCCAAATGGCGAATCCTGACATCTCCGTAGTCTTTGAAATGCAGTTTGAGGGTCTGCATGACGCATACGATGCAACCGTAGATATAGACTGGAGCCAGGTCAGAAAAGACCAACAATTCAGCGCCGGGGTAAAGGCGTACTTTATCGGTGCCGAAGTAGATATCGCTCTCCAACGCCTAATGCAAAACAACGCTATTAGGCTAGTGAGTCGGGGTGAACACTCTTCCACTGAGGCACTGCTCAATACGGTATACTCCAAAATATTGGAACTACTTTTTAGCAAGACGGAAGAGCCTCCGCCACCAAGCCAGCAGGAAAGTGCATTAGACTCATTGACGAAACTCATTAGTGGGACGTCGTCGAGGACCACTTATCTCTCTTTGACTGGATCCTATAGGCTCAAGGAGATGTCTTCGAGCGGCCATACAGTCCTCAATTTCAACCATCAAGCCGTGTCTAAGCGAACTGCCTTGATTACTTTCAACATCGGAGATCTATATAAGAAGTATGGCGAGGATGGAAATTACTTCAAATCAGTCAACTTGGCAGATCCAATATATTCCCAGAGGGAGGTGCTCGTCAGTGTAGATGGAAGCCTGCTCAATGACTTCGACAAGTATATCAATAGCGTCAGCGTAACCATAAAGAAGGACCATGAAAACGGGACCTCAACGATTGGAGAAGTGGTCGTTGACAGGAACACTTTCACCCAAAAAGCCAACAGATTTTCAGTGGTTTACGGCTGGGACGGCGACAAGGACAGAGCCAAATGGCTCGAATACCAATACAGGGTGAGATGGAGTTTCCTCGATGGCGCAGTCCTCGAAGAGGACTGGCGAACAACTAACTCCCCGATGATTAATGTAGTGCCACCCTACGAAAGACACGAGGTCAGCGTTGAAGGCGATCCTCAGACTATGAAGCAAGCAGGAGTAAGGTACTCTCTGGTGAAGGTTTCCTACGACTTCTTCGGCAAGACCAAAACGAAACAAATCTTGATCAGAGTCAAGGACAAACCCGTCCAGGAAACAATCGAACTAATTCAACCAAAGGGCGAGTACCGATACACATATGAGGTGAAATGGGGCTTACAAGAAGGTCAAGAAATTTCAAAGCCACCAACTGACGATTCGAGCGGGATCATATTCATAGATGAAATGCCCGGATAAGGGGCAGATCAGATAAGAAATGAACAACAAAGAAAGGGTGATCAGATCATGAAAAAGGGAATCAAAGTCTTGCCTGTGCTGCTCATTATACTCTGCGCCATCATAATGAGCATACCCGAGTGCAAAGCGGGAATGTTGTACGAAGGACGTAAGACTGTGACTCTTGCAGATGGCACAGCAGTCACATTACTCCTGTCCGAATCTTCCACAAAGGAAAAGCCCCAGTATTACTATCTCCCGACGAATCTCCGCCTAGCAACCAAGGAGGACGGCACACCGCAATTTCTCTTCCTGAAGTTCACAACGGAACAGCGCGAAGAAGCGGGTGGAATAAGCGGTGGCTTGCTACACTTCCTGATGGAATTCGGTCTAAGCCAAGAGCAGGAAGCCGAACTTCGCCGACTGGTCCGGAGGGATGAACCCAAGGCGGAGATACTCGGCGCCGCGCCAGTGGTGCCGGATGGTGAGACAAGCACTTTCCAGGTGACTTCAGCTACTTTGACAGATCAGGGACTCACCAAGTCGCTTATTACCTCGGGCAAGGCGCCACTTATGCCAGGACAGCGCGTGGCTGCGGCTGCCAGATTGACAGCAAATGGAGCACAACTTCTCGATGCGACGTTCCAAAAGGCGCGAAGCATAACGGATCTTTCCCTATCGTTCAACCTTGCCTATTACACAATGCTACCGGCAGTCGAGGGCACCATATACTTCCACTGGTCGAAACTCCAACAACAATCGGACAAACTGACCGTGGAATATGAGCACAAATACAATAAGAAGTGCTTCCTGTGGTGGTGTAGGACAAGCGACCATAAGTATACCTATAACGAAGCACGTGAGATGTTTGACTTCTTGTGTGAGAAGGAAATCATCGTCATGGACTTCAAGGAGAAGATTTCAGACGAGCGCACCGCTAAGATTCGAGATGCGTTCTTCCAATTCTTCCTCAACAGTTTTGCACAAAGCGAAGAGTTGAGCCCCGATCAGATGCTGAATCAAGAAGACAGAGACAAGTCGGCTGACAATGACCCCAAGGCGCCAGCGGTAAAGGGCGACAAGTACTCAATGAGCCGATATAGATTTGCGAAAACGGAACAGGTCAGAGATCGTGTTTGGCATCTGAAGTACAGCCTGCCATATCGTGAGACCATGCAACTGACCGCAAATCTTGCCGAATGGTACGATGGAGTCCGAAACAATCCCAAATGTGTGGCTGCTGTTAACCTGAATGACCCATTCTTTACCCATCGCGACGTAAAGTTCATACTCGACCTGGATGCTAAGGAAATGTTCGATGAAGCGGTAAACTATGTCACCGTTAACGTCAGGAAGAAGAGATCAAGCGGGCGCGATTTCGAAGACCATGTGACTATTGACGCCAACTATCTAAAGAATAACGGCGTGACTGCTTCTATCACTTATGCCCGCGGAGATGACACAAATCCAGACGTTTACGAGTACCAAGCACAGTGGAGCCTCAAGGGTGGCAACGTGTATCCGAAGAATCCACCGTGGCAGCAGGGAAGTTGGGAGGGCGTTACACTCACTCCGCCCGTTCGTCCGATCACTATTGAATTCGAAGGTGACCTAGACGCAATGAAGGAAAAGGGTATCACCCGCTGCACGGCTCAAATTCACTATTACCAATTCGGAAATGAAGTAGAAACCAACATACATATTTCTCCGCAGAAGAACGAACCCTTGACCTCAGCGAAAATATTCATGGACCGCGACAAGAAAGAGTACGCGTACCGGCTAATCTTTAACCATAAGACGGCAGGCAAACTAGTCGGTCCATGGGTTGCCAATGTGAGCGATGAGTATATTTATGCCACTATTCCCGACGATCTGCTTCTTGCAGAGACCTACAAACAGCGCGCCGAAGGTCTGGTCACCGGTACGATCGAAAAGATACTCGATAAACTGGGAATGTGAAATAATTCGCCCGGCGAGGAGGGTTAGCGACCATGAAGCGAGGCACAACCTTTGCGGCGTTGATTCTTATGGCAGTCGCAGGAATCAGTGCCGCACATAGCCAAGAGATCCTGCTCGACAAGAGCATCAAGGCGGGACAACTCACGTTGTTCCAGGACTTTCATGACCCGAAGACCTACTATTATGTGCCAGATAAAGCCCGCCTTGCGATTGGAGACGACGGCAAACCGCAGTTCAGTTTCCTCAAGTTTGTAAGAAATGTTCCCAGCACTCCCGGCGAAGCAGAAGCCGAAGAGGGAGAAGGCGGGGGCATTGTCCACTGTCTGGTGCAACTAGGTGCCACCGATGAGCAGATTGCAGAAGCAAAAGCGGAACTGAGACGACAGGTGCCTGGCGCAAACATTGCTGGTCCTGTGATCTTTCGATCCGGCAGATTCGGCATTGTATCTAGTTTCCAGCAGGAGAATGGAGACTGGACTACGAAAGTGCTCGGACTTGGTAATGCCCCTATCCTCGACGGAGAAAAAGCCGCAGTAAGTATCAGGCTCACCAAACTAGGGGCATCAATTCTATGGCAAAGTTTCAAAACGGCAACACCTGATATAAGTTTTACGTTCGAGATGGAGGTTGCCGGTTACCGAAATCCTTATGACGCTACTTTGGAGGCCGATTGGGAAAAGATATACAATCATCGTGACTTCTCGGCTGGATTCGCCAGCACATACTTAGGTTTTCAGATTCGTGACGCGTTCGAGGAACTAAGGGACACTGGTGCTATCAAACTCGTTGCCAAAGGCGAAGACGCCCGAATGGACACGCTGATTGCCATGGCTTATGGCAAGATATGCGATGCCATGTTCGACAGAATACAATCGGGCGCCTCAGAACAAATTAGCCCGACAGGCATGTTGGACAGGGCGACAGAATTCCTTAGGTCACAACGCCAGCAGTCCAGGGCGCAGACTATGAATAGAATACCTGAGGAATTTGAATGGAGCCGGACGGTTGGAGCGACAGAGCAATGGCGTACGGGTGCAGGAGACCAGAATCAATCGCGGACCGACGAAGCAAGCGCGTCATCATCAACCGAGAGCGGCAGTTCTCAGGAATCAGCAGGCACGCAGTCCGGTCCAAGCATGAGCGAGCAGACTACATCCGAAGGCGAGGAGACTGAACAGCCTCGCGGTCCATTCCGACCTCACCAAAGCAAGGACATTAGAGGCAGAAAACCAGCCCGCGTGCCTCCCAGGGAGACACTGGAGTCTGAAACCCAGCCTGGGCAATCTGGACGGCAGGAAAGGCGCAGTGAACCATCCTTCTCGCTGCTTGCTTCATACAGCATGAAAAGAGTCAAGAGGTCGGGCAAGTTTACGATGAGTTTCAAAAAGTATATGTCCGACACCCTGCAACTACGCTTCGACGAGAATATAGGAAACCTGTCCAAGTTGATGAATGACCGAAAACACTTCTTTGAGGTGAACTTAGATGATCCCGTATTCAAACAGCGGGAGATCAGTGTGTATTTGGATGGGCAAAATGCCTCTGACTTTGCCAACTACGTGAACTATGTCACAGTAAGGTTACGCAAAATCCACGAAGGCGGCGCTCAAACCAATGACGAGGTGCGAATTGACAGAGACAATTTCAATAAAAACGGCAACTACTTCCGATTGATGTACGGCTGGAAGGAAGACAAAGATCGCGACAAGTGGATGACTTACGAATACAACACTGTATGGAGTTTTCACGGAGGCAAGGAGGTAGACCTAGGCTGGAAGAAAGCCAGCAACTTCGCCATCACGGTGACTCCGCCTTATATCAAACGCACGATACATCTCGAAGCAGACCCGGCTATTCTCGAAAGAACGGGCGTAAGGCTGGTTACAGTCAGGTTCTTTTACAAAGTCGGCGACTCGGAACAAATGAAGCAAGCGACATTGAATCCCGCAAGTGGGCAGTTGTCGCAGGTATTGGAATATATCCGACCCGCGGATCAACTTCAATACGATTACGAAGTCACCTGGCGGTTGAAGGGCGGACAGACGGTTAGTTCGGGACGCCGAAGTGGGACAGACGACTTCATATTCTGCGACGAAATACCTGCTCAGGCGCTCTCGTCTATTCAGGGAGGTACAAAATCATGAAGGGACTACCACGAGCCTTATGCGCACTACTTGTGGTCAGCACATTGATAATTGCCCTGGACTGCGGTATTTGCGCTGACCTCCAATACATTAAAAGCAAACTCGATTTCCGTTTTGTAGCAAATCCAAATGCCACAAACGGCACCGCACAGCCTATCAATGTTCAGCAAATACTAGACGGCACGGGGACAGGACCACCATACACTGGACAATCGTGCGCAAAGTTGCGAAATATCGTCAAGGCAGCATGCGGAGGCACTGTCGCAGGCGCAGACTGTGAAAGGTTTCGCATGGTGATCGAAGACATCCTCCGAATTACAGATAGGACCGTGATCGTGTACTTGATAGACGACTCAAGCGCTCCCATAACAAACACCAATCCTACCTGGTATGATGTGTGTGTTGACAGTGGCTATGCGTGGCCCTGTTCTTATCCTGGAGATGCAATTGTTCCCTCCACTATAAGTATGGGGGCGCATTGGCTGAACGACAGTGCAGAGTTTCCTAACTTCAACTCCATTCTGGCTACATTTTGCCATGAACTGATGCACACACAGGACATGTCGGCAGACCGCACCCACTTGTATGGCAACTATTATTATGGCGCAGATACAAGCCATTACTTCTTTGAAGCGATACCCGATATGTCTATGACATACAAAGAAGGCATAGCAAATATGGCAGGGTATTACTTCTACGGCGAATGGGCAGAACAAGCGAGTGCATGGTTCAGAAACAACGGCTTCATAGTGGTAGAAAAGACTGTTCCGCCAGGCTATTCGTCCAATCTATTTCTTTATTCTACGCTGCAGCAATCCGGCGTGCCGGAAATCACCAGCGGTCCTGACTTTCAATACTTCCAGCAATTGTATGGACAAGGACTCGCCAGCACCTACGGAATCTTCAGGATTCGCAGCCTGCCTGCCGATATACTGAAACAAAACGAGCGGATTCTGGCACTAATCTTGTACAACCACGGCTGGCACACAAGTTTTACCGATGTCTTCGAAGCGATACGTCAGGTGAACCCAAACCTTTATCAGACGTGTGACAGCGCATTTGCACGCCTCGTTGAAGCACTGTGCTCACAGCAGGCTTCACCTCTGGTGGAGACATCTCCCGACGAAAACCTGTTCACGCTTGCACTCTGCGACTACTTCACATGCTTCAAATCGCAGAATGAGACCGAGTTCGCTCGCGTATTCGAAAACATGCTGGACACGCGGCTAATACAAGCATACTGGGAGAAACGACCCCAAATCCTATCTGCAGTGGACCGAAACAATCCCTCGCACGCAGACATAGTGAGAATCGCAACTGCGCTGGGGATAACCAGCACACATAGCAGGACAGCGCCATAACACCATCCTGAGCCCTATTCCTCGGTCTTCCTTTCCATACGTGGTCACGTTAGGACAAGCACAGGACCATGAAATCATAGGGCGGCGACCGACCTGCAGTGTGCCCACAGGGGACTCTTGTGCCTCTCTTGAAACGTTTACTCAAACTCAAATATTGGAGGCGTTTGGGGGGCAGGTTCTTCAACGCACGACACGCTATTGTTCGCTTCTTACAGTTGAAATTAGTTCTCCGAAGGTCTGAAATCTGTACCGATGGAAACTCTCATCGTTTATTCGTATAAAGTACCACTGGACATCACTCAGGCGCGTTGCGTCCTGGCACCACATTACCATCCTTTTATCCTTGTACTCCACGTCTACGTCAACTAGCCCTTTAGTTTCTACGATCCAAGACGTTCGGTCATTTACCTTGACGATGAAGTCCGGATAGTATAGCCTGAGGTTTCCATCTGAATCTCTGTATTCCACAAAGAAACCCATCTTCGAAACAATCTTAGAGAATGCCGTTACATCTTCGGCTTTATCTAAAAATTTGGCAACACCTACCTCAAGATTATTATCGCATGGGACGTAGTTGAAGATACATTTATTCGCTGGATAAACCATTTTTGACCAGATGAAGGGTCTTGTACCCGACAATTTCATGAAATCTTTCTTCTCCGGTTCCCTTTCGATGAAAGTCATGTCTTTGAATGCTTCCACGAATAGCCTTATTAACTGTTCCCCGACTTCTGCAGAACTTAGTTTATAGAGAACTCGTGGGTCATCAAGGTCAACTCGCTCAGCAAATAATTTTTCAATGACATATTTCTTCACAAGAGGACAGAAGGTGGCAAAAGCACCGCCTATTTTTAATTGCTTGACTATCTGATCCGCATAGTATCCGATGACACTTCTTGAATCTTGAGGAACTGGCAGATCCCATTTTCTTCTAATTACCTCCATTCCTTGTAACATATCTACGGCCACATATTCCGTCTCTAGGATTTTGTTTTCTAGCGGTATTGAAAGTGAAGGCAACTTGTCAATTTTAACTTCGTCCAGACAAAATTCCTTTATCAAAATTCTTGGAGACAAAATAGGTACCTGAATGTCCTTGTCAAGTTTGTTTTCATCCACAAATATTGTTGTCAGGTTAGGTGATTTTCCGGTGTCAAACTCGGGAAACTTAATACCCTCTTGCGTCTCTAATTCTTCAAGAATATCTATCAAGCCCGGAGGTCCAATGACCTCAAGGACATTTATTGACTTCTCTACATTCGCATCTTCTTCAGGGAACATTTTTCTTAAACCCCTTCCAATGACCTGTTCAGGAAGGACCTTGCGTTTTGACGTGTAGGACCGGAGCCCTACGATTACATTGACGTTTCTAACATCCCAGCCTTCGTTCAGCATCAGCGTACTTACGATTACTTCATACGGATTTTTCTCAAAGTCTGGGTCATCAACCGTTTTTGCAAATTCTCTCGCTTTCGGTAGATCTGATTTTTTTATCTCGCCGGTGCTGTCAGTATGTATCAACAATACTTTATTCTTAAGGTCAGGAATGGAATTGACATACCTAGAGATCTCATCTGCTTCTTCATTTTCAGGGCACTGAAAAAACAAAACAGGTTTCTTGTTCAGTGGCTTCAACCTTTCCTTATATTCCCGCCATCGCCTTATCCC